>Ga0209211_10002841_pt1 | contig 29128 bp, 24 predicted proteins | sample RifGroA2_FD_183992 | JGI IMG/M metagenome (GOLD analysis project Ga0209211, IMG submission 183992) | Groundwater microbial communities from Rifle, Colorado, USA - Groundwater A2 (SPAdes) (version 2) | ecosystem: Environmental > Aquatic > Deep subsurface > Groundwater | place: Rifle, Colorado...
CGAAATTACGGCGCCACCTCTGTCATTGCGGCCCGAGTATGCGCAACACTTCTTCAAGTGTAGTCAACCCTTGGCTAACCTTACTCTTCGCATCGTCAATCAGTAAATTATTGCCCGCCTCGTGAGCCGACAGATTGATCTCCATGATGCTCGCGCCGCTGGCGATCAAATGGCGCAAGTGATCATCCAGAATCATGACTTCGTAAATGCCAAGCCGCCCCACATAACCAGTACCGTGGCAATGCTCACAGCCATGTCCACGAAAAGTGTGTTGCATACCATCCGCAAACTTTTTGCCCAGCCGTGTCAGCAAATGCGGATCTGGAACAATCTCTTCGCGGCAGTGCTCACATATGCGGCGCACCAAGCGTTGGGCGATCACCCCCTCCAATGCCGTCGCCAGCACATAGGGTTTCATGCCCAAGTCCAGCAAACGCGAGATGGTTGCTATCGCCGAATTGGTATGAAGGGTTGAAAATACCAAGTGCCCAGTTAGGGCTGCATGGAACGCCACTTCCGCAGTTTCCAAATCGCGGATTTCCCCCAGCAGCACAACGTCCGGATCCTGCCGCAGCATTGCACGCAACACCAACGGAAAAGTGAGGCCTATTTTCTCTTTCACCATCACTTGTCCGGCCGCATCCATGTAGTACTCCACCGGATCTTCGATTGTGACATAGTTCTTTGTGGTGGTTGCACCGTGCTGCAGCATGGAATAGAGCGTCGTGGTCTTGCCGCTGCCTGTCGGTCCAGTGGACAAAATCATGCCCTGTGGCTTGTCTACCATAAGCCGTACCTTGTCCAGATCCGTCTCGGAAAATCCAAGCTTCTCCAACGTGTGTACAGCGGCATTGCGATCTAGGATGCGCATCACCACCTTCTCGCCATTGATGGTGGGCAGGGTGGAAATTCGCAAATCTACGACACGCAATGGAGTCTTCACTGTTAGGCGGCCATCCTGGGGACGACGGCGCTCGCTGATATCGAGTTCTGCCATCACCTTGATGCGCGACACCAGCGATTGATGCAATTGATGCGGAATGTTGATCTTATCGAAAAGGATGCCGTCTATGCGCAGCCGCACCATCACGCTCTTAGTGCGCGGATGAATGTGAATATCGCTAGCGCCGAGCCGGATGGCTTCCAGAATGACGGCATTCACCAAACGGATAGCCGGCGGCTCTTCGGTGCTTTGCAGCAGCTCCTCAAGCGAAAACTGCTCATCGTCCTCTTCATCGATGATGACCTCGATTCCATCAATGGGATCGAGGTCGCCAACCAGAGTTTCCATCTCCCTGAAGGAAATCTCATCATCTCCATTACCATATACTTCGGTAATTTTCTCCTTGATTGCCGCAGAGGAAGACATCACCGGCTGTATGACGAGCCCGCAGGCAAAGCGAAGACTCTCCAGCAAGCCCGCGTCGAGCGGATCGACCAGCGCCATCATGAGGCGGCGATCACTCAACTTCAGCGGCACAACCAACTGCTTCCGACAGAAACTGGCCGGGAATAACACCGCCACCGCCGGATCGACTTGAAACTCAGCAAGCGCCACTTCCTCCACCATCAGTTCCTGACGCAAAATCTCCTGAATGGTGCTCTCTTTTACCCAATCGCGCTCCAGTAGCAGCTTTATCGCAGGCTCTTTGCGTCCCTGCTGCATACGGTGTAACTCCTGAACCTGCTGATCGGAGAGCAGGTTGCGCTTGTTGAGCATGAAGGCAAGATGACTGCGATTGGTCACCGCCATTTTACTCAATGCATTTATCTCATTGGCCTTAAACGCATTTTCCTGTTGCAGCAAACGATTCTTCTGGATAAGTTCGTGTTGTTCCAGCGCTAGCGCCACCGTCACACGCAAATCATCGTCGTTCCATGGCTTGAGGATGAACTTGTACACCGCACCGTCCTTGACCGCCCCCATCACGGCATTGGTATCGGCATGCCCGGTCAGCATGATGCGGATCATTTCCGGATGGATTTTTTTGACCTCCCGAAGCAATTGAGCCCCACTCACGTGGGGCATCATGTAATCGGTAATCATCAGGTGAAAGGTATTGTTGTTCAATTTTTCGCGCGCATCCAATGCGTTTGGCGCTGTGGTGATCTCGTAATTCTCCTGTCGGAATACGCGCTTTAATGCGCTCAATACACCTGGTTCATCATCGACCAGCAAAATGCGATACGCTTCTGCCTTGGCAGCAGGAGTTGCCTGTGGTGTTTCCTTAGTACGACCAGTAAACAGCGAGGTATAGTCCAAGTGTCCTCCTAAACAAGAATCGGCAAATATATCGTGAACGAGGCACCCTGCCCCGGTTCACTCTCAACTTTAATGCGCCCGCCATGCGCAGCGATAATATCGCGGCAGACCGTCAACCCCAGGCCTGTCCCCTGCCCGACATCATGCGTCGTGAAGAATGGGTCGAAAATGCGCGGCAGCACCTCGGCGGGGATGCCCACCCCGTCGTCGCAAACCGAAATAACAATTTCCCGGTTCGCCAACTTGCTGCGCACCGCAATCTTGCCGCGCTCCCCGGTGGCCCTTATCGCATTGAGCAGCAAATTCATCAGCGCTTGATTGATATGACCGGCATTGCAAGTCAGCGTTGGCAAATCTTCCAACCCCAATTCGATTTTGACTTGTTGGGCTTGCACTCCCGCCACATTGCAGACACTGCGTATGCAGTCGTTCAGGTCGGCGCTTATCAGCTCCGCACGATCCACGCTAGAAAAGTTCTTAAGATCCGCAACGATCCGCGCAACCCGATCCGCACCCGCAATACTGTCCTGCAACAGCTCGGCAAAGTCTTGCAACAACTCATCGAACTGCTGTTGCTGCCACATCTCTGCTAACAATGCAGCCTCGCGCGCTTTAACCAGCGGCGTCAGCGACTCAAATTGCCGCACGTAATCGCGCGCCGAATTCAGATTGCTACGGATAAAACCGATGGGATTATTAATCTCATGCGCGACCCCGGCGGCAAGCTGTCCTACTGATGCCATCTTCTCGGCCTGATACAGGAGGCGTTGTGCCCCCTCAATGGTTTTAACTTGCTCCTGTACGCGCTGCTCCAGCGTTTCAGACAGAGTACGCAAGCGCGCCTCGGACTGCTGCAAGGCGAAGTGCTTGGTTTGCAGCATCTCATAGTCGGCATACACCGATTCGAGATGCAGGCGTGAGGCCATCTTAAAGCGTGCCTCATTTTTGAGCAGCAGCTCAACCAGCGTCTTGGCCGCCTGTTGGCGCAGCACATCGTCGCAACTCATCTCCAGATAACCAATGGGCTCCAGTTCCAGCACCAGCGGGATGCGACTACCCGTAACATCCATTTCACCCGGCAGCGGCATGCCCCTCGCATCGAGCAAGCGAAATGCGGCCCCAAGCACCACCGCCAGCGCATCGTGCAAACGGTGCCGCACCACTGGCGGTAGTAGTTCATCCAGAGCAAGGTCGGAGTCAAAGCTCTCGTCAATCATTTGATTACCGCCGCCACAAAATTCTGTTCGGTTAACTGGTGCTGAGCGGCGAGTGCATACTCCGCCTCCGCGCAGCGGTACAGCACGCGCAGCAGCGCATCGAATGTCTCGACCACTCCGACCCCACTCAACGCAGAAGCAAAAGTGATCGGCCAAGGCGCAGTTCCCCAGCGTTCGAGAACCTCTTGCTCGCTTAGCACATTGGGCAAATCGCGTTTATTGAACTGCACGACCAAGGGCAAATGCTGCGCATCCAGTCCGACGCGCTGCAAATTATCCATCAAGTTTTGAAACGACTCACCGTTGTTCACGCCCTGATTGCGCTGTGAGTCCGCCACGAACACCACGCCATCGGCACGCGACAACACCGCCTTGCGCGTGCCGTCGTGCGCCACCTGCCCCGGCACAGTGAATAGTTTGAACTTCACCAGCAGCCCACTCGGTGTCCGGAAACCCAGCGGCAGCAAATCAAAGAACAGTGTGCGGTCGTTCTGAGTCTCCAGCGTCATGAGCTCACCTGTCAACTCGGCGGAAACCAGATCGTGCAAACGCATCAGATTGGTGGTCTTGCCGGAAAGCGCCGGTCCGTAATAGACCAGCTTAAAAGTCAGCTTCCCCATCCCTTCATCGTATTCAGCCATGCAGGTCCTTGCTTACCATCCAGAAACCCATCCACAGGTTAACCGAGCTGAATATAGACATTCAAACTGTCCCCCATCGACCTTTCGTAACCGCACAACAGATCGATCACCTTCTCATTCAGCGCATGCCCGCGCGACAACAGCAAGATGCCATCTTTCGCCAACAGATCTCTGGCAATGATCATCCCGTCTTTGAGCTGGGCGGTAGCAACCTTCATTTCGCGACCGACGGGCTTCGCGGGAGCCACGTTGAGCAGATTGACAAAAGCCTCAATCACGACAGGGTCGTAACGCCTGTTGCGGCTGCCCACCAGATAGGCCAACGACTCGGATGTGCTGAGACGCTTGGGCTGCAAAATGCCCATCTGCAAAGCATCGTAATCAGCGGCAACCGCCAGAATTCGCGCGCCGAGCGGGATCTCGAAACCAGCCAACCGATCCGGGTAACCCCCGCCATTAAAGTGCTCATGCTGATGGCGAACTAACTTGGCTGCATTTTCCAATTGCTCCAGAGACATCAGCGCCGCCTGTCCCTGAATCGGATGTTTGGTGACCAGCGCCATCTCCTCGGTATCCAAGGCAGCCAATGGTTTGGACAGCAAACGGTCGGGGAGACTTATCTTACCCAAGTCTTTCAGCAAGGTCGCAAACACCACATCCTGCACTTCAACTCCGCTCATCCCTAATTGCTGCGCCAGCTTGCGTGTATTCTCCCCGACCCGTTTGGCATGACCCGCAAGCACACCGCCGCCACGCATTTCAATCAGGCTGGAGAAAGCGCGAATCGATGCGATGAAGCCTTTCTTCAGCCTCTCATGCGCCACCTCCAGCTGCTCATGAGCCACCTTCAGAGACTCCATGGTTTGCCGTACCTCCTTGGTGCGCTCTTGAACTTGCCCCTCAAGATTAGAATTAAGCTCCTTCAGTTCCTCGTTCTGCCTACTCGTCAACGCTTCGAGGCGAGCTTTTTCATGCTCAAGCGCACGCCGCTCCAGCGCTTGACGCACAGTAAGGACAATGTCGCTATCCTCCCATGGCTTGGAAATATAACAATAGATTTGCCCTTTATTGATCGCGTCTATCGTCGAACCGATGTCCGCATAACCGGTGAGCAGAATGCGCATCGTATCCGGCCAGTTTCTGCGTACTTGCTCCAGAAACTGTGCTCCATTCATGGACGGCATGCGCATATCGGATATCACCAAGTCCACCGCTTCCTGCGCCAGGATTTCCAGACCTTCCGCCCCGTTCTCCGCAGTCAAAATACGGTAGCCCGAGGAACGAAACAGGCGTTTTAGTGCTGAAAGAATGCTTGCTTCGTCGTCCACAAACAGCAGGGTGACGGTCAATGCTCCACTCTGGCCAACAGATTTTCGTTCCATCTCCAAGATTCACCCCCCCCGAGCCAGATGTTTGATCGGCAACCACAAGGTAAATGCCGTTCCCTTGCCCACCTCGCTTTGCACTTCGATACGTCCATGGTGTTTTTGCATAATGCCGAAAGACAGCGATAAGCCGAGCCCTGTCCCCTTACCCACGGGCTTGGTGGTGAAGAATGGATCGAAGATACGCTTCAGATTCTCCGGCGAAATTCCCTTGCCGGTGTCGGCAATCTGGATAAAAGCCTCATCGCCCCGCACTCCAGTACGGATGGTAATAACACCTTTTGTCTCGATGGCATGCGCCGCATTGACCAACAGGTTCATGAACACCTGATTAAGCTGGGACGGCAAACATTCCACCTCAGGCAAATCACCGTATTCTTTCTTCACCTCCGCATGGTATTTGATCTCGTTCCAGACAATACCGAGTGTGCTGTCCAATCCTCGGTGCAAGTCCGTCCAATGCCATTCATCGGAAGTATCCACATGCGAGAATTCCTTCAGATCCTGGATGATCTTCTTCACCCGGCTAATGCCGTCGCGCGACTCCTTCATCAGCACCGGTACGTCTTCCTTGAGAAACACCAGTTCTTCCAGCTGCTTCGCATCAGGCAGCTCGGCACGCACATACAGATCGAGCACCTCGAAAATTTCCTTGAGATATTGCTCCAGCGAACCGAGGTTGGAATAAACGAAGCCTATTGGGTTATTGATCTCGTGCGCCACACCGGCGGCCAGCTGGCCGATGGATGCCATTTTGTCAGCTTGCTCCAATTGCGCCCGGGTATCGTGCAATTGACGGTTGGCATCCTGCAGTTCGCAGTTGTAGCTGATCAAATCTGATTCCAGTTTTTTGCGGTCGGTGATGTCGCGAATCATGGTCGAATAAAACTCAATGTCCCCCTTGATATTCTTGTGCGCCACGACCACCTGTAGCACCGGGATCTCCTTGCCCGACCGGGAACGCATTGCCGTCTCGCCCATCCAGGTTCCCTGTGCCACGGCCGTTGGCAGTCCTTCCTCCCGCAATAGCCTGATCACCCATTCCGGATGGTAATCGACAAAGTTGCAGGAACTAATGTCATCAGTCTCGCTTATCTCCAGCATCTGTTTGCCAGCACGATTCAAATACAAAAAGTTTCCATCACCGTCCAACATCCCGACCACATCCGGAGTCTCTTCCAGTATCGTAGCAAAGCGCGAACGCGCTTCTTTTTCTTGCTGAAATGCGGAGATGTCCTGAGTCGTGCCAATGGAACGCAACGGCTTGCCACTGTCGTCGTAAAAAGTGTTGCAGCGCTCATGCACCCACTTCACCCTGCCATCGGAAAACAGCAGCCGGTGGATGATGTCGTAATCGCTCCGCTCCTGCACGGAGGTGGTATAGGCCCGACTTACCATCTCGCGGTCATCGGGATGCACGCGAGAAAGGAATATCTCGTAATTGACATGGCACGCTGGATCGACCTCGAAAATACGATAATTTTCTTTCGACCAAATCAGCTCGTTCAAGAATAAATCCAGATCCCAGCTCCCCAGATGCAACAAATGCTGAGCCTCGTTGAGCATTTGCTGCATCTGCAGCAAAACCGTCTCAGCCGCCTTACGCTCGGCGACATCCCGTTCCAGCTCCATCTGGGCGTCCAGCAACTCCCCAGTGCGCTCCAACACTTTTGTCTCCAGACTGGCATTCATCTCTTTCAACCGCGCCTCGCTGCGCAACAGCTCGGCTTGCTGAAAACGCATGGGGCGAAACAGCAGCAGGTAAAGCATAGGACCGATGACCATAATCAGCACAACAGGATCGACAATCAGCAGCAAGGTATCATCAGTTTGCTGCGAACTGCTCAACATATCAGCAATATCGTCTAGCCATTGCATGAGCAAGAACTCCGTTATTACGATTGCCAGCCCAATAAACATGACAACCCCCAGCGGGTGGCGCATGACTTTTCGATATTTTTCGACTTTGTTCATCCCGTCCTCCTTAATGAGCTCTCTGGCTCTCTATGCTATGCGCTACGGCACAATCAAACATGCATTGCGAAATCCGATCGCGACCTGTATAGGCGGCCTCTCCTGGCCGCGATTAGCTAGCCACTCAGCAACAAACTGGCCGCCGCATTAAGTCGCTCAATTTCCGCAAAGCATGGCCGCAACGCCTGCCATTCCAATTCCAGCCTGTCCCATGCCGCAGCGGACAGCGGCGGAACCGCTTCATAACCACTATTGCCGATATCGAGCGCATGACACAACACATTCGCCGCATGCATCAGGTCGGACAGAGGTTCTTGCTGCGGCGCATGGTGATCGCGTATCGCCTGCTGAATGGGCAGCGGAAATTTCCAGCGCTTCGCCAACTCGTACCCGACCAAGGCATGGTCTACGCCCAAGATTTCCTTTTCCGCAACTCCAATCGTGCAATCTGTTTTTGCGCAATATTGGAGTACTCTGTCGTAATGCTCGGGAAAGGAAATATCCATGACCAGCTTGCCGATATCGTGCAACAGCCCGGCGGTGAATGCGGTTTCGGGGTTGCGTCCGGTGTGTTCCGCCAGCACCTTGGCGCATACCGCAGTGCCGATGCTGTGCCGCCAGAACGCCAAGCGGTCGAAACCGTCCTGCCCGGCGGACGAAAACTGCTCGATGACGCCCCCCGCAATCGCCAGAGAGCGCACGTTGCTGAAACCCAGCACCACCACAGCATCCTTAATCGAAGCAATACGCGAGGGGTAACCATAGAAGGCGGAATTCGCCACGCGCAATACCTTGGCAGCCAATCCTTGATCGAGGCCGATCTTACTTGCCAGCTGCGGAATATCCAGATCTTCTTTTTCGAAGCTTTCCATCAGTTCCGCCAGCACCACCGACAGCGCGGGCAGCTTCTGCAGCTTGCCGACAATTTCCTCCAGCGGCAAATGACTCATTGCACCTCCCGCAAGCGGTATTCGAGTACCGCCGTGTGCAGCTTGCCCATCAAGGCACCGCCGTCGTTGCGGAATAGCCAGTCCACGCGGCGCTTGATTTGCTCTGTTTGCGCCGATAGTTCTTCCGGCGAATAGGCGCTTGCCAGCATAACCGGCACATGGCTCACTCCCCTTTTTCGCAAAGAACCTATCAAGCATTGCGTCAATTCAGCGCCTTCCGCCAGCAAAACCATGCCCGTTACATCGCATACTGCCGCAGCCAACCGAGTTCCAGGCTCGACAGCATCGAGTGCCACTTGTGCTATCCGGTTCATTCGATTTGTACCCCATTCGAGGCTAACACCAAAACGGCACCCTGCGCCTGCGAGGAGGCGCCCATGCAATGGCTCCAGCAGGTGAACTCCGCACCTTGCAATGTCTTCCAGCAGCGGGTTTCCCCCGAACCTCCCCGCATCGTTCGCATCACCTGTTCGTGCAAGGCCGGCGGCAAACTCTCGGCGGCAATACCACCTATCATTGCCGAGCCCAGAATCTCGTCCGCTTTGTTGTTCGCCACGACGATCATGCCGTCCTCGTCCACCCCGACCACACCGGCGGGCAAACATTCCAGCACCTCCTGCGAAACCCGCAGGAAGTCCATGTTGCGTAGCGATTCCAGCGCCTTCTCGTCGACTTGCGTTTCCAGCAACAGCTTGGCCCGCGATAGCTCTTCATTTGCAGCGACCAGTTGCGTCAGCAGGGAGTCGCGTTCTTTCTTCATCCCGTAATACTGGAATGCCTCGCGGATGAGGCCGCGCAACTGCTCGTCGTCCCACGGCTTGGTGAGGAACTTGTACACCGCCCCCTCGTTGATCGCATCGGTTACCGATTGCAGATCGGTATAACCGGACAACACCATACGCACGCTATCGGGATGCAGTTGCTTCGCCCGGCGCAGAAAGTCCACTCCGCTCATTTCCGGCATGCGCTGGTCGGAAATAATCACGCCAACCTCGTTACTGACCAGCATGCACAGCGCCTCTTTTGCGCTGCAGGTGCGCAATATCCGGTAGCCGTCCCTGCGCAACACCCGAGTCAACGCGCTCAGGATGCCCTCTTCATCGTCGAGCAACAGCAGGGCAGGCGCCTGCTCGTCGGCATTGCTGCCCCATTCAATCTTCTTGCCCTGCTGCAACATGACCGTGATGCCCTCGGCCGGCAGCGGCTCGCTGAAATAGTAGCCCTGGATTTCGTCGCACTCGCGCATGCGTAGGAAAGCCTGCTGTTCGCTGGCCTCCACCCCTTCCGCAGTCACTTTAAGATGCAAGTTGTGCGCCATGGAAATGATGGCGCCGACAATGGCCGCATCATCGGGATCGCTGACGATGTCGCGAATGAAAGACTGGTCGATCTTCAATCGGCAGAACGGGAAGCGCTTAAGGTAACTCAGCGAAGAATAGCCGGTGCCGAAGTCGTCGATGGAAAGTGCCACCCCGATTTCCCGAAGTTCCTGCAACACCTCAAATACGAATTCAGCCTGATCGATCAGTACGCTTTCCGTCAGCTCCAGCTCCAGATAGCGCGCTTCTAATCCGGCAGCAAGCAACGCATCCTGCACTGAATTGACGAACCCCGATTCATTGAGCTGGCTCGCAGACAGGTTCACCGCCATGATGATTTCAAATCCCTGCTTGTGCCATTCTTTTGCCGTCAGGCATGCCTGACGCAATACCCAGTTGCCGATGGACACAATCAGGCCACATTCCTCGGCGATGGGAATAAATTTCGCGGGGGACAGCCAGCCGAATGCAGGGTGCTGCCAACGCAGCAGTGCCTCGACTCCCACGATGCCCCCGCTGCGCAAATCCACTTGCGGCTGGTAATGCAGCCTGAATTCGTTGCGCTCCAGGGCGCGATGCATGTCGTTAGACAGACTCAGGCATTCGGCCACGTGCTGATTCATTTCTGGGGAATAGAATTGATAACGGTTGCGCCCCGATTGCTTGGCGCGGTACATGGCTATATCGGCGTGTTTGAGCAAACCTTCCGCATCTGTGCCATCTTTGGGATACATGGCAATGCCGATGCTCGCCGTGATGAACACATCCTGCATTTCAATGCGCATGGCAACCAAAAACACCTGTAGCAGTTTTTCCGCGACCACTACTGCATCTTCCTCTTTGGCCAGTTGCGGCATGGCGATGACAAATTCGTCGCCGCCCAAGCGCGCCACCGTATCCACTTCGCGCACACAAGCCGATAGTCGGTGCGCCACCTCCTGCAACAGCAAATCGCCGGAGTGGTGTCCGAGACTATCGTTGACCAGCTTGAAGCCGTCCAGGTCGAGCACCGCCACGGCCATGGTGCCGCCATTGCGGTGCGCATGCACAATAGCCTGAGACAGACGGTCTTGAAACAGATTGCGGTTGGGCAACTCGGTCAGGGCATCGAAGTTGGCCATGCGTTCCAGTTCGGATTCATAACTCTTGCGCTGGCTGATGTCGCGCGCCACTCCGATGAAATGTGTCACATCCCCGTCGTCACCCCACACCGGAGAGACGTACAGTTCGTTCCAGAACAGGCTGCCGTCCTTGCGGTAATTGAGCAACACCGCTTGGCCATTGCGCTTTTCGCGCACCGCACCCCGGATATTTTCGATTTCCGGCTGATCATGGTCGGTTCCCCGCAGGAAACGCGGATTGCGCCCCAAAGCCTCTGCCGCGCTGTAGCCTGTTGTATTGGTGAATGCCGGATTGACATACATGATGGGAAGATCGGGTTGCATGGCATCGACGATCACAATCGTATTGACGCTGGCTTCGAGCGCGCGCCCATACAACCGCAACGTCTCCTGCGCACGTACCTCTTCCGTCCGCTCCAGCAGGCTCAACAGCAGCCCGGTGATCTGTCCCTGATGGTCCTTGACGGGCTGCAGACTCCAATCCCAGTAGCTGACCTTGCGCCCCTGATTGTGTTCGTACACAAAAGGCTTGGCCAATACGGTATAGGGCTGGCCGCTGGCCACCACTTCGCGGAAGATTTGTTCGTTTTCTTGGTTGGGATAAAGTTCGAAATGGTTTTTGCCGACCAGGTCATCGGGGCTGCGCCCGTCCGCAGCAGCATAAGCCTGGTTGACACGGATGAAATTGAAATCGGCATCCATATACGCAAGCAAGGTGCGGATATTGGCAAAGATACATTCCATCAGTTCGTTGGATTTAAACAGGCTTTGTTCGTATTTTTTATGCTCGGTAATGTCCCGGAAAAAGCCGATCAACGCACGGCGACCACTCAAATTCATCGTCGATGCCTTGATTGACACCTCGCGCAGCTTGCCGCCCTTGGTAACCAGCTGCGTTTCGATCACTTCGCCTTCCTTGCCGGAACGATGCCGTGCGAAATCACCGGACACGGTAGCTGGGTCGCGCTCGGTGGGGTGGAGTATTTTTTGGGACTTTCCGATGAGTTCGGATTTATTCCACCCGCTCAGCCGCTCCATCGCACTGTTAAGATCAATAATTTCGCCGGTTTCGGCATCGGCAATCCCAATGGCTACAGTAGCCTCTTCGAACAATTGGCGGTAGTGGTTCGCGCTTTCCCTGTAGTCCGCCGACATGCGCTCGGCAAGCGCGAGTGCGCGGATACGGCCTGCCGCCATGTTGCGAAAAATAACGAACAACAGCAGGCTGGCCGCCAGCCCGAAAGCCAGGATCATCCAGGGATGATAAGCTGCGACTCCGCTTGCGGAAGACGGCCGGGAATTGACCGCCAGCAGCCAATGCTGACCGGCGACATCCAAATCAATCCTGGACGCAAAGCGCGGCGCTTTCCAATGCTCCGGCTCGCTGTCGTACAACATGGCTGCGGGCGCAACTTGCGCGCCATCGTAAACCTCGATTTCCAGATCGGAGTGTTCACGGCTCAGTATCCCGGCCATCAACTCGTTCATGTCGAATGGTCCAAACACATAACCCTGCAACGCCGCACGGCGCTGTTCCACCGTGGCTACCGGCCATCCGTTGCGGTATATGGGGAGATACAACAGCACACCGGGCTTGGTACTCTCACCCTGGTTTTTTAACAGCTCCACCTTGCCGGAGAGCGCCGCAACGCCAGTGTCCCGCGCCTGTTCCATAGCAGCACGGCGCACCGACTCGGAGAACATGTCGAAGCCAAATGCCTTCAGATTTCTCCCGACGAAGGGCTCCAGATAAACGATTGATGTGTACTCGGCGCGCTCGCCCTGCGGAAAGATGGTGTAGTCGGGAAATCCCTCCTTGTGAACTTGCCGGATGTGACCTTCCTTCTCGTCCGGTAGCAGGTGTGCGGAATACCCGCCCCCCAAGATGCCCGGATAAAATTTTTCAACAGCGAGACGCTTAATATAAGTGTGCCACTCGTCCCTCTCCACGCTTTTCGAGGCAGCGAATAACCCTGCCGCACCTTGCAGAACATGCTCGTATGCAAGCATGCGCTGCCGAATCCGCAACTCGATATCCTGGACTTGGGCATTGAATGCCGTTTCTTCGATCTTGTAGTCGTCGTCAAGCGCAAAACGCCAGACTGCAATGGAAATGAGCAACGAGACGAGCAGCACCAACCAAGCGCCCCATGGCGTGGACGACAGAAATAGCCTAACCCGGTCGCCCGCGCCGGATTGTTTGTGAATAAACATCTACTTTCCCCCCCCCAAATACAGCTATCGCTTTTCTATTTTCCTAACAAATGCAACCTATAAATTTCCGCAATCGTTTCGTCATGTGTGGTTGCGCCTGTTCATCCGAAAAAAGGGAATGTGTTTGAAGTTGGAATTATGCTTTGTAAATTTCTTACTCGCCTGTGCTTGCCTATGCAGTGGCATCCAAAAGCAGTCGCCAGCATATGCACCAATTCAACAGGCGAAACAGCTTCCATTTTTTTCATCACCTTGGCGCGGTGGAACTCCACAGTGCGTACGCTCATATTCAACTGTACGGCGATCTCCCGGCTAGATTTGCTTTCGAGCATGCCGCCTAAGACTTCCCGCTCGCGCTTGGTGATCTGTGCATAACGTTTCAGCACTTCGTTACGACATCGGAGTGCGTTCCGGTTGGCGCCATCCAGTTCGATCGCATGCTTGATGGCCGCCAACAAAACCTCATTGTCGAATGGTTTTACGAAGCAGTCCAGAGCGCCGCCCTTGAGTACCTCTATGGCGCTACACGCATCGCTCTGGCTCGTGAAAATAATGACGGGGATAACGCTTTGCCGCTGGACGAGCATTCTGTGCAACTCGGCCCCGCCCATTCCCGGCGCAGACATATCCAGCAGCAAACAACCGGGACGTTCGGGATCGAATGCGGCTAGAAAATCTTCTCCTCTAGCGAATGTTTCGCAACATAACTTTGCTTGCAGGAACAAAGCGGACAGCACATTGAGAACAGCCGATTCGGCTGCGACTACAAATACAGTAGGACTATGCATACGTTTTAGTGGCAAACCCAATTCCCTAACGGAGGAGCCCCCCGCAATCGGCCTACCCCCTATTGTTGTTACCCAGAAGACTTGTTTGCGCTTCTATCAGGCTTTGTCAGACATTGCGGGAATGTAACGAAATCGCGGAATAAAACATATCCGTAAATATACCTGAATTAAAGATCACTACCTATTTCAGGTTGACCTGCTGGAGTAACTCCAGCAAATTACTCACCTGCATTTTCTTCATCACAACAGCGCGGTGTCCCTCGACGGTTCTTACGCTCACATTCAACAAACTGGCGATCGCCTTGCTGGTCTTGCCTTCCAGCATTTTGTCCATCACTTCGCGCTCGCGCCGCGTAAGTTGCGCCAGTCTGGCATCGCGTTCGACCAAACTGCGTCGGCTTGCGCGAAAATGCCGATCCAACTCGAGCACATGCCGGACACTTTCAACCAGCGCCTTGTCATCGAACGGCTTTTCCAGAAAGTCCACTGCGCCCGCCTTTAGCGCGATCACGGCAGTCTGCACATCGCCGTAGCCGGTCAACATGACAACAGGCAAATTGCAGCACCGATCCAGCAATATTTGCTGTAATTCGAGTCCGCTGATTTCGGGCATATGCACATCCAACAAAATGCATCCGTGAGACTGCGCATCGTAGGCATCGAGAAATGCGGTAGCGGAACTGAAAGTCTCGGCATGCAGACCGGCCCGCCTGAAGACACGCGACAAGGAATGAAGCATTTCCACCTCGTCGTCCACAACATAGACTATGGGTTGTTGTTCGATTAGCGACTTGTTACTCAGGGAAAATTCATCGATGGATGTAACAGTTCTGACCATAATAAAATTGCGATCACACAAAATGTAAGCGCGGATTCAAGTTTGAAATGCAGCGCCTGACTTGAATAATACCTGAGCGGGTGTCAGGAATCCAAATCGTTTTCTTGGTCAGTTGTTCAATCGTTTCATCGCATGATTAATCTCCTGTTAAGTGATGGTGGTGAAGTCCCTGTTGTTGGGAACCCCAACCATGCCTGAACAAGATCGGGAGCAGCAGGAATAGTAGAAGTGATGGCAAAACAACCCAGAAAATTTGGCTGGACAGGTCTGCTATCTGGTTATTAGATGATGCCTCCTGTGTAGCCATACAAAAGCAAGCAATGAGGTTAGAGGGATAGATGCCACCAACTCTGCGAATCCGGTAGATTGCATGGCGATTTCAGAGATGGCAACGATACGGATTATGTCGATTTGCTTGCGACGGCCCACTCGGCAACGCCGTCGCGCAGATGAATAGCCGAATATCCTTCCTTATTGAGTAATAAGACAGCGTCAATTGCCATCAGACAATAGGGGCCGCGACAGTAGGCCACAATGGAACGATCTTTAGGCAATTCGGCCAACCGCTGACGCAGCTCATCCAGCGGGATCGAGCGAGCAAACGGCAGGTGCGCGTTCAGGTATTCCTCTGTCGGCCTTACATCCAGCACCACCACTTCGCCCTTGCGTGCCGCCTTCATCAGGCTCTCGCGGTCATTGGCGACCAACTCACCCGGCTGGGTGGCAATCTTCTTCAGCGCCAACTGCAAATCGACCAGACGTTCTTCCGCCAGTGTGTGGATTTGCACCCACAGATCAGCCACTGACTTGTCGGCGAGTCGGTAATGGATGTTCTTGCCCTGTCTCTTGGTCTCTACCAATTGCGCCATGCGCAACTCGCGCAAATGCGAGCTGGCCAGCTTCACGCTGATGGAAGCTTCGCTCGCCAGAGTCTCTACCGTCTTCTCGCCCTGGCACAGCAACTCAATCAGCTCCAGCCGCTTGGGACTGGAGAAAACCTTGCCGATTCGTGCCACCTGATCGTAGAGCAGGTTCTTGATCTTGCGTGAGTTGTCCATCTGACTATCTATCGAATAGTGGAATATGCAACCTCAACTCTAAATCATATTGACAGTGATTCACAAGCGGCGTCTAATACATTCCAGCAATTACTGGAATGTAAGTCAAACAAGGAGATTATCATGAATCACCTGTATATCCTCAATGATGGGCCCTACGGCAGTGAACGCACTTATAACGGCCTGCGTCTGGCAGGTGTAGTTTCCAAACAAGAAGGCAACACTGTCCGCGTCTTTCTGATCGGCGATGCCGCTTCAGCTGCGCATCGCGGACAAAAAGTGCCACAAGGTTTTTACAACGTCGAGGTGATGATCGGCAACGTGACCCGGCATGGCGGCGAAGTCGGCATCTGCGGTACTTGCATGGATGCGCGCGGTATGTCTGACGACAATATCGCCGAGGGAACGCGCCGCAGCACTCTGGCCGAGCTCGCCGAGTGGACTATGTGGGCGGATAAGGTTTTGGTGTTTTAACTTAAGGGAGAGAGCGATGTTTTTTAAGCAACTGGCAACGAAAGAATCTTCACTTTCATATTTCTTCGGCTGCGGCACCAAGGGCAAATCGATGGCGGTGGATGTGGTCGCGGGCGATGAGGAGTGGTACATAGAAGAAGCCAAAAAAGCGGGCGTGTCGATCGATTTCGTGATCGACACCCATGTCCATGCCGACCATTATTCCGGCGGCAGGAAGCTCGCGCAAATGGTCGGTGCGCCCTACTGCCTGCACGAGTCGGACAAGGGGCGCGTCAAGTTCGAGTTCGAGCCTCTGAGCGACGGCCAGTCGCTGAACCTCGGCAACGTCGAGGTCGAGGTGCTGCATACCCCGGGCCATACACCGGATAGCATCTGCCTGCTGGTGACGGACATGCGTCGCGGCGAACTGCCCTGGTTCGTCGTTACCGGCGACACCCTGTTCGTCGGCTCCATCGGTCGTCCCGATCTGCTGGGGCGCGAGCGCGAGATGGCTGGACAGCTGTATGACAGCCTGCATGCCAAGTTGCTGCATCTGCCCAGCGAAGTCGAGATCTTCCCCGGCCATCAGGCTGGCAGCGTCTGCGGCGCTGGCTTGTCCGGCAAGCCGAGTTCGACCATAGGTTTCGAGAAGCGCTGGAATCCTGGGTTGGCTATGGACAAGGAAGCTTTTATCGAGAATCTGGTAAGTGAAATCCCGCCGCGCCCGGCTGAGATGGACAAGATGGTCGCGGCCAACATCGCAGGTTGATGATGACGCACGCCACACTGAACCACGGCATCCGGGTCAACCTCGATCAGTTCCTGCACCAGTTGCTGCAAGTCATGCTGGTGGGCTTCACCATCGGCATGATGCGCACGGTGGTACCGGCTCTATCCGAATCCGAATTCGGCGTGCCTAAAAACTCGTTCATGCTGCTCACCGCATTCGTGGTGGCCTTCGGTCTGGTCAAAGGCACGCTCAATTTCGTGGCCGGACGTTTGTCGGAGCGTATCGGTCGGAAGAAGGTCTTGCTGCTGGGCTGGGCTGCGGCGCTGCCCATTCCGCTGCTGGTTTATTTTGCGCCGTCGTGGAGCTGGATCGTTGTAGCCACGGTGCTGCTCGGCATCAATCAGGGGCTCACCTGGTCGATGACGCAGACCTCCAAACTGGACATCACCCGCGCCGACCAGCGCGGGCTGACCATAGGCCTCAACGAGTTCTCCGGCTATGTCGGGCTGGCGCTGGCAGGCATCATCACCGCCTATCTGGCGACCATGCTGGGGCCGCGCAGCGGGCTGTTGCTGTTCGGCATGACGACGATATTGCTGGCTATCCTGCTTACCCTGCTATGGGTCAAGGACACCCTGCCCTGGGCCAAAGCTGAAGCAGCGAAACATAAGGCAGGCATCAGCGCGGGGCCACTGCCGCGCTTTCCTGCCAACATCGGTCAGAAGCCGACGACGTGGGAAGTGTTCACGCTGGTGTCGTGGCGCGACAAGCGCCTCGCCGCCATCAGCCAGGCCGGGCTGGTGGAGAAATTCGTCGATGCGCTGGTGTGGGTGTTCTACCCGGTGTTTCTGTACCAGCGTGGTTTGAGCCTGCCCGAGATAGGTTGGGTCGTCGGCATCTATGGCTTCGTCTGGGGTGGCTCGCAGTTCTTCACAGGCAAACTGTCCGACCATATCGGTCGCCACAAGCCCAACGTCCTTGGCATGTGGATATGCGGCGCCGGTGTGGCGATGATGCTGTTGCAGGAAGGCATGATGTGGTGGTCGCTTTCCGCCGCCGTCTCCGGCTTCGGCATGGCGCTGCTGTACCCGAATCTTTCGGCGGCGGTGGCCGACATCTCCCATCCGAACTGGCGCGGTTCCGCCATCGGCATCTATCGTTTCTGGCGTGACCTGGGCTACGGTATCGGCGCATTGGGACTGGGCATCGCCGCGCATTTCAGCGGTTCGGTCGAGGCCGCATTCTGGTTCGTGGCCGTTTCGATGTTTATATCGGGCGCCGTACTCTGGCTGTTTGGCGAGGAGACGCATCCACGCATCAATCCGGCTGTCGAAGCACACGCACCGACGCTCGATGTGCGCGTGATCTCGCAAACGCCTCCCGGTGGTCGTTGCGGCCTCTACACCGGCTACGGCCAGGCGCTGGCCTCGCATTTAGGTGCCAAGTTCCAGCTGGACATCAGCACCGAGCGCGATGCGCATGGGCATGGATTTCCTTCGATATGGATCAACGGTAATCCGCTACGCCCCTCCGACGGTGTGATCGTTATGCCGGAAGACGTTGTGGCGGTGCTGGTTGAGAACGGAATCACGGCTAGCAACGACTTTGGCCTGGCACTCGACGCCGAGGTCAACAAAATGCTTCACGAGTGAGAATGATCCCTTGTGCTGATTTCAGGCATTGTCACCGGCTTGGTGCGAGGAGTATCTGGCATAGGCGTTCTGACTATCCACTAACCCCAGTAAAGGAAAGTACATGCATTTTTCACGAATCATGATCCACGCGATTGTCGTCGCAGCCCTTGCGCTTGCTCCGATGCTTGCAAGCGCTGACGAAAATAACGAGGCAGTCAAGGTCATGGAAGAGTATCTCGTTTTCGTGGAATACGGTGGAGGCACAATTTCCGCCGAACAAATTCCTAAGGACGACTGGAAACGCTTTCATGTAATCGATGCTCGCGACAAGGCGCAGTTCGACAAGGAGCATATTTCAGGTGCCGTGAATCTCGAATGGCGTCAGGTGCTGGAACAGCGCGCGTCGATCTCAAAAAACAAACCCGTGCTGATCTATTGCAACACCGGCTCGCTTTCTGCCCAAGCCGGTTTCGCCCTGCGGGTCGCCGGTTATGAAAATGTTCGCATTCTCCAGGGAGGTTTCGCCGACTGGAAGGCTAAAGGCGGATTTGATGCGGCAACGAAAGCGACTCAGGTACGCAATGAGGTGAAGTGAGCTTGGCGGCGGAGCTCTACGATATCGAAGCCGGACCGACTGCTGCGGCTCTCGCCCATATCAACCAATAGCCATAAGGAGAGAGAGCATGAAACAAATCACCATTATTGGAGCTGGCTTTGCCGCGCTGTCGGCGGCACGTAAATTGCGTCGTCTTGATGAAAATGCCGAGATCACTCTCATCGCACCCAAGGCGGAGCTGGTATTCCTGCCGAGTCTGATCTGGATACCTTCCGGCATGCGCAAGGCAGAAGATTTGCTCATTCCTCTTGAGGGTTTCCTGAGCGACAACCGTATCCGTTTCGTCGCGGGCGTAGCGACCGGCTTGGAAAACGGCGGACGCACTGTGCTGACGAACAACGGCAAGGTGGTGAACGATGGTCTCATCATCGCCAGCGGCGGGCGCTTCATCAAGAAGCTGCCCGGCATCGAGCATGCCATCCTGCCGTGCGAAGGCATCGCCGCCGCAGAGAAGATCCGCGAGCGAGTTGCTGCACTCGAACAAGGCAACATCGCGCTGGGATTCGCGGGCAATCCGAATGAACCGACCGCGATGCGCGGCGGCCCGATCTTCGAGTTTCTGTTCGGGCTGGACACCCAGTTGCGCCGCGAAGATCGACGGGGAAAGATCGGTCTGACCTTCTTCAATCCCATGCCCAATCCCGGCAACCGCCTCGGTGAGCGCGCCGTAAAACGCCTGATGGCCGAGATGGACAGGCGCGACATCAAGAAGCAACTCGGTCACAAACTGCTCGGCTTCGAGGCAGACAAGGTGAAGACCGAAGGCGGCGAGTTCGCTGCCGACCTCATCATCTTCATGCCCGGCTTGACCGGCAATGCCTGGTTCGACCAGACCAGCCTGCCGCGTTCACCGGGCGGACTGGTCAAGGCCGACGCCCAGTGCCGTGTCGAAGGCATGCCTGCGGTCTATGTCATCGGAGATTCCGGCAGTTTCCCGGGGCCGGACTGGATGCCGAAGCAGGCACATATGGCGGATCTGCAAGGCGAAACGGCAGCCGCAAATCTACTGACGGAACTGGATGGCGGCAATCCACAGCAGACCTTCAAGGTGGAGTTGTTCTGCATCGTCGACACGCTCGATGCCGGCATGCTGGTTCGGCGCACGCCGGACAGCGAAATGTCCTTAGCCCCGCTCGGCCTGATGCATAACGCCAAGTCGTTCTTCGAGTCCTGGTATTTGCGCAAATACCGATAGTGCCGACCAATGTGCGAACTTTTCGGTATGTCGTCCTCGCAACCGCTGAACATGGCGCGGGAGCTCAACAAGTTTCGCTTGCATGGCGGAGAGGTCGCAGACAATCCTGACGGCTGGGGGTTGGCTTGGCGGGAGAGCGGGACATTTCGTCTTTCCAAGGAACCAACCCCTGCGCACCAGAGTGCGTTGTTTGCACAATTGTGCGATACCACGAACTCAAATCTGATGATCGCTCATGTGCGCAAGGCGAGCTTCCCCACCATCCGGAACATGGGCAACACCCATCCATTCCAGCGGTCCTGTTGCGGCAAGGAATGGGTGTTCGCCCACAACGGCATGGTGCCGGACATCGTGGACATAGAATCGTCCAGCGACAATCCGGTCTGCTGTCCCGCGGGCAGAACAGACTCCGAATATGCGTTCTGTCATCTGCTCGGACGCATCGCGCAGAATTTTCATGGCCAGTATTCAACAGCTGACTGGTTCGACAATCTGGCGGAGGTGAGCGGACTGGTGGCCTCGCTCGGCAAATTCAATTTCCTGATGTCGGATGGCGAGCATCTGATTGCCCACGGACATGACCGGCTGCATTATCTGGAGCGTTCAAGTCCGGATCAATCCGACGGTACGCCGGTCAACACCGTCCTGGTCGCTACCGAGCCTTTGGACAAAGGCTCAGCGTGGACCATATTTCAACCTGGGGAGTTGCGCCTTTATCGTGCCGGCAAAATGACCGGGCGTATGATGACCCAAACGATGGGCCCTTCCAATTTTGGACGGCACTAGAATCGAACCGTATCGGCGTTTCTGAAAGGAACATTATGCGGCCGGAACAATACGAAGCCTGGTATGCGACGCAAAGGGGCGCATGGATCGGGGACGAGGAGTACCGCCTGATTGCATCGCTGCTTGCGCCAGACCCGAGTGAGACGCTGCTCGATGTCGGCTGCGGCACCGGCTACTTCACACGCCGATTCGCGACCGACGCCGCGGACGGAAATGTGGTCGGCGCCGACATCGACCCGGACATGCTCCGCTTTGCCGACGGGCATTCCGCGCACAGCACCGGCTTCGTGGCGGCGGATGCGCGCAAACTGCCTTTCCGCGACAGGAGTTTCGATCTGGTCGTCAGCGTTACCGCGCTGTGCTTCATCCGGGAAGAGAAGCAAGCATTGCGCGAAATGCTGCGCGTTGCCCGGCGCAGGGTGGTGCTGGGGCTGCTCAACCGGCATAGCCTGCTCTATCTGGCCAAAGGTCGGCACGGAGGCCAAGGGGGTTACCACGGCGCGCGCTGGCATACGCCCGCTGGGGCGTTGCGCCTGTTCGAGGGTCTGCCAGTGCATCATGCCGGCCTCGGCACCGCCATCGCAATGCCCGGCGGCAAGCTTTGGGGTCGGCGCCTGGAGCCGCTGTTGCGGCGCGGGTTTCCGGGATGCGGAGGCTTCATCGCCATTGCTGCGGAGGTGCCGCAGGATCGTCGTCCGCAAACCGTGTAAACGGTTAGTCCAGACGACAGCAGCTATCTCCGGGTTCGTTGCGAATTTCGACTTCAACCGCGAAACAGAAAGGAGACATGAAATGATGTACGACTGGGGTAATTACGGAGGATGGGGTATGGGATTCGGCATGGTGTTCATGCTGCTGTTCTGGGTGCTGGTCATTCTTGGAATCGCGGTGCTGATCCGTTGGCTGATGACGCAGGCGTCGCCAGATCGCAGCCCGCGCAAAAAATCGCCATTGGAGATATTGCAGGAGCGCTATGCGCGCGGCGAGATCGACCACGATGAGTACGAGCAGAAAAAGCGTGATCTGGAAACGTGATACGAAAACGCCGGGCAATCTTGAATAAATAGCGCAAACAGCGGACAGGAAAAATATGTTCACCGGTCGTCGTAATGTTCTGCTTCTGGCCTTCAGTCAGGCCCTGATGCTTTCAGCCATCGTGATGGCGATGGCACTCGGTGCTGTTCTCGGCGGCATCCTCGCACCGGACAAAGGTCTCGCCACGTTGCCGATTGCCGTGATGGTGATCGGTACCGCGATCACATCATTGCCCGCCGCGATCCTGATGCGTCGCTTTGGCCGACGCACCGGCTTTCTGACTGGAGCGGCACTGGGGTTGGCTGGCAGCCTGTTGTGCGCGCTCGCGCTCCAGCAGAGATCGTTCGCGTTGTTCGTTACAGGGCACTTGCTGCTGGGTAGTTATCAGGGCTTCGCCAGCTACTCCCGTTTCGCCGCCGTGGAAGCCACCGATGCAAGCCATACGAGTCGGGCGATCGCCTGGGTTGTCGCGGGTGGCATAGTCGCCGCATTCTTAGGCCCGCAACTGGGGCAGTGGGGGCGCGACTGGGTGATCGGCAGCCTGTTCGTCGGCTCCTATCTGGCACAGGGGATGCTCAGCTTGCTCGCATTCGCCATACTTTCACAGGTTCGGCTCAAACCTGTCGCAGTCGCCCACTCCGTCGCCCCGCGCCCGTTGCGCGAGATACTCGCCCAGCCGGCATTGCAGGTATCGATTCTGGGCGCGGCCATCGGATATGCCGTGATGATTATGGTGATGACGGCAACGCCGCTGGCAATACTGGGCTGCGGCTTGCCGGGAACCAGCATTACACCGGTTATCCAGTGGCACGTCGTCGGGATGTTCGCGCCTTCATTCTTCACCGGCTCCTTGATCGAGCGTTACGGAGCGCCACGGATCATGCAGCTCGGTTTCGCCCTGTTGCTGGGGCATGTCGTCATCGCACTACTCGGAATCGAGTTCCTGAATTTTCTGTCGGCGCTCATTTTGCTGGGAATGGGCTGGAACTTCGCTTTCATCGGCGGCACGGCACTGCTCGCCCAGTCGTATCGCCCATCCGAACAATTGAAAGTCCAGGCGATCAACGAGTCATCGATCTTCGGCCTGGCCGCCGTGGCTACACTCTCTGCCGGATGGTTCTATGATCGTTTCGGCTGGATTACGCTGAACCTGGCGGTAGTGCCTTTGCTGGTCATTGCATTATTGTTGACGTTGACCATAGAGCGTCGACTGCAATTACAGGAGAAACCTGCATGACTCACCCAATCTACCTTGACTACAACGCGACCACACCGGTCGCACTGGAAGTGGCCGATGCGATCCAGCCGTTTTTGGACGTGCACTTCGGCAATCCTTCTTCCTCACATGTCTATGGTTTGTCTGCCCAGCAAGCCGTCGCCGAAGCGCGAGCGTCGGTCGCCGAGCTTATCCATGGCAAGCAGGACGAGATCGTTTTCACCGGAAGCGCTACCGAGGCCAACAACCTAGCCATTCTCGGCGTTGCGAGAGCGCTAGATCAAACGAAGCGGCATCTTGTCATCAGCGCAATCGAGCATCCCGCGATCATGCAACCGGCGCAGCACTTGCGCGAGACGGGCTGGGATCTGACCATAGTGCCGGTGGATAGCTATGGCCGCGTCGATTCCCATGCCGTTGCCTCAGCCGTGCGGCCCGACACGGCACTGGTGTCTATCATGCACGCCAACAACGAAGTCGGCACCATGCAACCGATCGCCGAGATCGCGCGCCTTATAAAACCGATGGGTGTGCTGTTCCACACCGATGCCGCTCAGTCGGTAGGCAAGGTTGAGATAGATGTCGATGCGCTGGGAGTAGATCTGCTGACTCTGGCAGGCCACAAGTTCTATGCGACAAAAGGCGTAGGCGCGCTGTATGTCAGATCGGGAACGCCGATCAAACCGATCTTATTTGGAGCCGACCAGGAACGCGGACTGCGACCGGGCACCGAAAATGTTCCGCTGATAGCCGGTCTGGGCGCGGCGGCAAGGCTGGCTCGGGCAGGCCTTCCGGCAGAGACGCAGAAGTTGCAGGCGCTGCGGGACGCGCTGCATGCACGGCTTGCAGCAGGCGTTCCCGGCCTTGTACTTAACGGCCATCCAGTCGAGCGCCTGCCCAACACCTTGCATGTATCCTTTCCCGGCATCTCCGGGCGCGAGTTATTGTCGCGCGTAGCCGCACAGGTTGCCGCATCGGTTGGATCAGCATGTCATTCCGAAGCTGAAGCGGTCAGCGGCGTGCTGGCGGCGATGGGATGCGATGCAAGTCGCGCGCGAGGAGCAATCCGGCTCTCCGTGGGTAGAATGTCAACGTTTGAAGAGATGGAAATTGCAGCAATGGCCTTATCTCAAGGCATCGCTCAAAACGATTGAATGGCCTCTCACAACAGGCGTTTAGCCAGCGACCAACAAGATGGAGAAATACCCAGTCACGGGAATTATCAGGGATAACCCCCGCATGAGAATGCGTACATTCTGAAGCTTCAAACCGAGTTCCATACCTGCAGGTATGGAACATATGAATAAATCGTTAATTACAGTTACAGCCGTCGTCGCAATGCTTGAATTCGTCGTTTGGCTGTTAGTAATACCGCGTAAATCCGCTACACGATCACAGTGGTGCTACCCGCCGCCTCCATGGGCTCAACGGGTATAATCCGCATCTTTGTTTCAGGCTGTTCATCGTGCTTTTCTCTTCGAAACACTCCCGTCCCCGTTACACCCGGCTGCACGGCTCGTCCGACGCGCTGGCCCTGGCGCAACTCGCGACCGAAAAAACTCCGCTAGTCGTCATCGCCGCGAATGCGCTGGAAGCGCAACGGCTGATGGAAGAAATCCCGTTTTTCGATCCCAAGCTGCGCGTGCATCTGCTGCCTGACTGGGAGACGCTGCCCTACGACCATTTCTCGCCGCACCAGGACTTGATCTCGGAGCGTCTTGCGACGCTGCACCATATTCGCAGCAATGCCAGCGACGTGGTCATCGTGCCGATCACCACCGCACTGTATCCGCTGCCGCCAGTCGAGCATCTCGCCGCCTACACCTTCTTCCTCAAGCGCAACGAGAAGCTGAACGTCGCGCAACTGCGCGAGCAGCTGACCTTCGCCGGCTACAACCATGTGCAGCAGGTGCTGACCCCCGGCGAATACTGCGTGCGCGGCGGCATCATCGACCTGTTTGCGATGGGCAGCTTGCTGCCCTACCGCATCGACCTGTTCGACGACGAGATCGAGACCATCGCCACCTTCGACGTGGACACGCAGCGCACCCTGTATCCCGTGCCTGAAATCCGCCTGCTGCCCGCGCGCGAATTCCCGATGGACGACAAGGGGCAGGCAACTTTCCGCCAGAACTTCCGCGAACGCTTCGAAGGCGATCCGTCCAAGTCGCGCATTTACAAGGATATCAGCAAGGGCATCGCGCCTTCCGGCATCGAGTACTACCTGCCGCTGTTCTTCGACAAGACCGCGACGCTGTTCGACTACCTGCCGAAAAATGCCACGCTGTGTTTGCATCACGATGTGGACGAGGCCATCGCGAATTTCGGCAAGGATGCGGCCTCTCGCTACAACCTGTTGCGCGGCGACCCGCAACGGCCGCTGCTGGAAACGAAGGAACTGTTTCTGGATGGGGAGCAGTTTTTTATTCGGGCGAAGGAATTTGCACGGGTGGACATCGTCGCCAGCGAAACGGGCGCGACGCTGACGCCCTGCGCCACCTCTACCCTCCCCAACATCTCCGTAGATAGACGCGCCGAAGTCCCCACGCAAAAGTTCGAAGACTTCCTGAAGAGCTATAAAGGCCGCGTGCTGCTGCTCGCCGACAGCCTGGGACGTCGCGAACTCGTTTCCGGCTATCTGAAGGAATACGGCCTCACGCCCGCCGTCTGCGAAGACTACGCAGCCTTCCTCGCCGGCAAAGAAAAGTTCATGCTCGCCACGGCGCTGGTGCAAAACGGCTTCCTCCTCACCGAGAAAAACATCGCATTGGTAACCGAGACTGAGCTCTACGCAGCGCAACCGCGCAGCCGTGTCGCGCGCGCCGCGAAGAAGAGCAACGTCGAGGGCATGCTGCGCGACCTGTCCGAACTCAAGGTCGGCGATCCGGTGGTGCACGAGCAGCACGGTATCGCGCGCTATCAGGGCCTGGTGAATCTCGATCTCGGCGAAGGCGAAAACGAATTCCTGCTGCTGGTGTATGCGGGCGAGGACAAGCTGTATGTGCCCGTGTCGCAACTGCATGTCATCAGCCGCTACAGCGGCGGCGCACCGGAAGCTGCTCCCCTGCACAAGCTGGGCAGCGGTACCTGGGACAAGGCCAAGCGCCGCGCCATGCAACAGGTGCGCGACACCGCCGCCGAGTTACTGAACATCTACGCCCAGCGCGCCACGCGCAAAGGCCACGCCTTCAAGCTCACCTATCACGACTACGAAGCGTTTTCCGCCGGTTTCGGGTTCGAAGAAACTGCCGACCAGGCCGCAGCCATCGAAGCGGTGCTGCTCGACCTGCAATCCGTCAAACCGATGGACAGACTTATTTGCGGCGATGTCGGCTTCGGCAAGACCGAAGTCGCGTTGCGCGCCGCCTTCGTCGCGGTGATGGACGGCAAGCAGGTCGCGGTGCTGGTTCCGACCACGCTGCTCGCCGAGCAACACTTCCAGAATTTCTCCAATCGCTTTGCCGACTGGCCGATCAAGATCGCCGAGTTGTCGCGCTTCCGCACCACCAAAGAAGTGAATCAGGCGCTGAAAGACCTTGCGGACGGCAAGCTGGACATCGTCATCGGCACGCACAAGCTGATCCAGAAGGATGTGAAGTTCCACAACCTGGGCTTGGTGATACTGGATGAAGAACACCGTTTCGGCGTACAGCAAAAAGAAAAACTGAAGGCGTTGCGTGCCGAAGTGGATGTGCTCACGCTGACCGCTACGCCTATTCCGCGCACGCTGGCGATGTCGCTGGAGGGCCTGCGCGACTTCTCGGTGATCGCCACCGCACCGCAGCGCCGCCTCTCGATCAAGACCTTCGTCAGCAGCTACAGCCAAGGCGTAATCCGCGAGGCTGTGCTGCGCGAACTCAAGCGCGGCGGGCAGGTGTACTTCCTGCACAACGAAGTCGACACCATTGCCAACATGCTGGAGAAGCTGGAGGCGTTACTGCCGGAAGCACGCATTCGCGTGGCGCACGGTCAAATGGGCGAACGCGATCTGGAAGCGGTGATGCGCGACTTCACCCACCAGCGCTTCAACGTGCTGCTGTGCTCCACGATCATCGAGACCGGCATCGACGTGCCCACCGCCAACACCATCATCATGAACCGCGCCGACCGCTTCGGCCTCGCACAGCTGCACCAGTTGCGCGGCCGCGTCGGACGTTCGCACCACCAGGCTTATGCCTATCTGCTGGTGGACAGCCTGGACGGCCTCACCGCACAGGCGAAGAAACGTCTCGAGGCGATTCAGGCGATGGAGCAACTCGGCAGCGGTTTCTTCCTCGCAATGCACGACCTCGAAATTCGCGGTGCAGGCGAAGTGCTGGGCGAATCGCAGAGCGGCGAGATGCAGGAGATCGGTTTCAGCCTGTACAACGATATGCTGAGCGCCGCCATCACCTCGCTCAGACAAGGCCACGAGCCGGACATGACGCACCCGTTGGGCGTCACCACCGAAATCAATTTGCATACGCCGGCGCTGCTGCCGAACGATTATTGCGGCGACATCCACCAGCGTCTGGTCATCTACAAACGCCTCGCAAACTGCAATACGCAACAAGACCTCGACGACATGCACCAGGAACTCATCGACCGCTTCGGCCTGCTCCCCGAACCCGCCCAGACCCTGCTCGACAGTCACCGCCTGCGCATCCTCGCCAAGCCTATGGGCATCAGCAAAGTGGATGCGTCTTCAGAGGCCATCGTCATCCAGTTCGTCCCCAACCCGCCGATAGATCCGATGAAAATCATCACGCTGATCCAGAGCCGGCGCTATATAAAAATGACGGGGCAGGACAAACTGAGGGTAGAACTAAAGCATGAGGACTTGCAGCAGCGAGTGCTGGCGATAGTGAATTTCTTTAAGGAATTGCAGTAACCTGCCCCGCTAATGCATTGACATGGCGTATCCCAAAGAATACACTCAACACATGAAAGCTCTTGAAAAAACTCACGAGTATCAAGACTGGTTCACCGCCTTGCCAGACAAGTTGGTGAAGGCGCGCATACAAGCAAGGATTGATCGCTTGCAGGATGGCAATGCTGGCGATGTGGCTTCAGTAGGCGAAGGGGTGAATGAATTGCGACTGCACTTTGGTAGCGGTTGGCGTATCTACTACACCGAGCGCAACGGGCAAATTATCATTTTGCTAGCAGGTGGAAATAAACGAACACAAGCGAACGACATCAAGTTGGCACTGAAACTAGCTCATAACCTCTAGGAGAGCATGATGACAAAAACCAAAACTACCCCTTACGATTCTGCTGAATACTTAAAAACCGACGAGGACATGGTGCTCTATCTCGAAGCCTGCCTTGAAGAAGCGGGAGATGACGCAGCCTTCATCGCCAAAGCACTCGGCACCATCGCCCGTGCCAAAGGCATGACACAACTCGCCAAGGAAACGGGGCTGGGACGCGAAAGTCTGTACAAAGCATTATCCGGTGAAGGCAATCCAAGCTTTGCGACGATCTTGAAAGTGACGAATGCGCTGGGTATCAAACTGCATGCGCAGAGTGCGCGTGCGGCGTGAGTGAAACTAATGCGATGCTGACCCGTTAAGTTCAGACCCGTTGGAGGGTGTAAGAAATTTTGTGTAAACGGTCATTAGGCAGGAAACTGCCGCCACTTTGAAAGGAGTCGCAATGACCGTAGCAAAAGCACTACCCGCCGACCTGATCGACAGCCTGATGTCGGGCTATC
>Ga0209211_10002843_pt1 | contig 29119 bp, 27 predicted proteins | sample RifGroA2_FD_183992 | JGI IMG/M metagenome (GOLD analysis project Ga0209211, IMG submission 183992) | Groundwater microbial communities from Rifle, Colorado, USA - Groundwater A2 (SPAdes) (version 2) | ecosystem: Environmental > Aquatic > Deep subsurface > Groundwater | place: Rifle, Colorado...
GAGCCGGAAATAGAGATAACGGCACTATTATTTCCAACCGGCAAGGTTTCACCTGTATAAGTTGGATCCCGCAGCACTCTCATTAAGGCATTTTCCGCTCCGGCTTCGGCCACATAATAAGCGTCTACCGCCTGCTGCCCTTCACTGGCAGCCCGGGTATTTGAAATGACGGTTGTGATGGTTGAAGTGATGACAGTCATCGCCACCATGACGAACATCATTAGACTGACAAAAGCTTGACCTTTACGGTTTTTCCCGTAAACCGGCCATGGTTTCAAAAGATTGGGTTTCATAGCCTGATTGTTTTTTAACCCTACTTGTAATTGATAAGTTAATTTTTATTACATCGTGGATATCGCCACTCCCAAGTCTGGTAAAAAGTAGATTCGTCAGTTTTGTGTCATAACCATTCATTTGGTAATTATTTACACCGTCACTTAAAATCAGGTTACCGCTTTGACTGGAATATGAATAATTGGTACCGTTAATAACTAAATTTAAAGTATTTGTTTGAGCTAAAGGCGTTGCTGGAGTGCTAATTGATTTTGCCTGATGAATATCGTAGACGAGTTTATTAATTAAATAACTGCTGTCCTGCTGGACGTTGGAAGTCGATTCATTTTCCGTCCGAATCCGAGTCATGGAAACAAATAAATCAATAAAAACCATTAGAATAATTGAAAGAATGCCCATATAAAGTAAAAGTTCAATAATGGTAAATGATTTCTTCATAAGTCAAAATTCAAAAATCAAAAGTCAAAAATATAATTAAAAAGTCAAAAGTATTAAAACTTTTTAATTCTAACTTTAATTTTTAACTTTTAACTTCTAACTTTTAACTTTTTTTCTATGGTGAATAGTTAAAGGTTATATCATATAAAGTCGGTGACTGATTGGGATCAGTAGTTTTTAACAGCGCTTTATATTTAAAACAACGATTGGGATTCTGATAACCGGAAACCGGACTGTCGAAAGGGACAATACCGTCAATTGTCGTGGCCCCGGTTGCTGAAGTTTTAAACGTACTGGTAAGTGGGTTTAAAGGATCCGGACCGATAAAAACATATGGATTAATACAGTCGTTATTGGAAACTTGGATTTCAACCGTACTGGTGGATATTGGTTGATTGATATGGGCCGTAAACCGGTTAAAGGCCGTCGGAAAGGTAAATTGATGAGCTTGGGAAATGAAAGTTCCTTCAGTCGCAAAACTACCGCCAGGTCCGCCTTCAATCATCTGTAATTCTTTAGCTGTATCTTCAGTAATAATATAAGAAAAGGTCCGACTGCTTTCAACGATGGCAGAAACACCGTTAATTTTTAATCCGGGAACAGTTATTTTTCCGCAATAATCGAGTTTATCTTGATCAATATTTGTAAAAGCAATATATTGATCACCGCCATAACCGACAATAATTGCTTTATTTCCTGTAACAAGGGTAACGGCTTTAGGATCCATATCACCGTTGGCAACCGTATCATATTGGGCTTTAATTGAAAGACTGCCCTTATTGGTCGTATCAACTATAAAAAATTCGCTTTTACCTGAAGTGGTTGATAGAGCCGTGACAACGTAGGCCCGGTTACTGTCAGAACGGGCAAAAACGCCTACTCCGACTTTATCACTTAACTGAATTTGACCGTTAGTAATATCTTTCAAGGTTACCTGGTCTGTCCCGTCAATAATTTTAAATTGGTAAGAAGTTGAGTCAACGGCAATAAATACATAACTGTTAACAACGTATATTTTTTTTCCGACTACCTGATTACCATTTATTTTTAAAGTAATCGAGCCTTTGGCATTGGCACTTGTCCGGTCACTTGATAAAAGATATCGATAAAGGTTGCTGTCTGATGTGGTTACATAGAGCATATCACCTTCAACAAAAATACTATTGGCATTGACATTGTTGGGTAAATCTATTTCCATTGTTTTTTCTGGTATATTGTTGTTTGTTTTTAAAACAATCACTTCGCTATTATTTTTGTCGGTGGCTAAATAGGCAAAATAATTGCTGCCTAAAGTTTGACCATACGTATCATTGGTTTTAAAGCCTCCCGGCGGATCGTAAGTTCCCAATTCAGTCACTACGGGAGCACCGGAACCCGGAATAGCCACGCTTATATTATAAAACGCTTTACTTGAAGCATTTTGCCCCGTACCCACAAAAGCCCGTCCGGCACTGGCAATTACTCCTTTGGCCTCTCCCTGTCCGCTTAAATCCTTTATTACAGTCGGGTCGCCCGGAGTACACCAATCACTGCTGCCTCCGGCACCAAGAGTCAGTTCACCATCATCGGTAAATGTTCCGGTGGTAGCCTTGACTAAGGTACTTTGCTGCGTTCCAGCCAAAAAACCTTGAATATCAGCGGTATTTTTTGTTTCGGTTAAAGGAAGATTATCCCGGAAACGGGTCATGTAGGTAACATGGTTTATTGAAGAAGCTCTGGGTGTTGTCCAGGAGATTGTTGTTGAAATTTTTTTGGTTGACGGATCAAGAACCCCTGGAGTTGGGGAGACAACAATCTTGCCTGTTGTATCACGATAAACACCATCAACAACTATCTGCTGGGTAAAACCATTGACACCGGTTGCTCCCGCCACCAGACTTAGAGATGAACCTGAAAGCTCCGGATGATATGTCCCGGTTGGAGCCAGATAAGACCAGCCACGTTCCCGAATATTTCTGGTTTCTTCCTGAGTTTCTTTCATCAGAGCGGTTGCCAACAGCCTTTGTCTTTGCTGAGCCTTTCCATCACGGGCTGACATAAAACCAGTGAATATCGGTGGCATAAGTAAAGCCGCTAAAGCCATGACGATTAAAAGCTCGATTATAGATTGACCTTTTTTATTGAACATTTGTTACGATTCCAAATTTATTAAAGTTAATTGTTCTCAATTCTTCGGAAACTGTATTTTTTAAAATAATTTTATTGTTAGCGGGATTAAATCCGGATATTTCTCCGCTTGCCGGAGCAAAGATTATCTGACGACCTGAAAAATCTATTGAATTTATAATCACCTGATTACCTAAACTAATACTGAAATTGGTTGTATTTGAGACATTGTAAGTGGCTCCGGTAAATAAAATGTAACTTTCTTGGTCAGCCGGAAAATATATTCCCTGACTTGACTCTCCGTTCATTGATTTAGTTTGTTGCTGTTTTATTTCCGAAATCAGTGATTGAACGGTCGAGGAGAGTGAGACTTTTTGAATTGAGGGAAAATAGCTCGAAGCACCGATCATTACCAAGATCGTAATTATTCCCATCACAACCAATAACTCCACAAAACTAAATCCCTTCGATAAGCTCAGGACGAGCCCCTTTTTCTTTTTCATTAAATTTTTAATTCTTAACTCTTAATTCTAATTTCCCGCTCCACCTACCTGGCTGATAAGACCGTACATAGGAGCGATTATTGACAACATCATACCACCGACCATTACGCCAATTACAACCAACATAATAGGTTCAAGAAGGGCTGTCAAGGATTTAAGGGTATTAGTTACTTCATAGTCAAGATATTCTGAAGTCTCAAGTAAGGATTTGTCCAAGTGTCCACTTTTTTCTCCTGCTTCGATCACTCTAATAATAAGTGAGGGAACATATTTTTTATATTTTCTGAAAGCGCTCGCCAAACTTTTTCCAGCGGCAACATTTTCTTTTGCATAAGCAATCATGGCGACGATATTTTTATTAATAACAATATCTTCGATTAAATCTAAGGAATATGAAATATTTACTCCCGACGATAATAACATATTAAGACTTCTGGTTAATCTTGTTAAATCAATTTTTTGTATTAACCCAGAAACTATTGGAAGTGAAAAAATAAATTGAATTAAAGCCCTTTTTTTTAATTTATAAAGAAAATATAAAAAAATTATAGAGATCATTAGACCAACAAGGATAGGAACTGTCGATTTCAGGATAAAGTCAGAAAGAAATATTAAAATTTTTGTTGGCAATGGCAGATCTAGTTTTAAAGATAAAAATATTTTAGAAATTTTTGGAATGACAAAAATCAGGATCATTAAAAATACTCCAACAAAAACCACAAAAATAAAGAGGGGATAGGTGAGGGCCGATTTTACTTTATCGGTAAATTCCGTATCTTTTTTTAAGTTTATCTGGACCTGTTTTAAGGTTGAATCAAGGGTTCCAGCTTCTTCGGCAGCCTTAATCAAATTTACAGTCACCTTATCAAAAATATTGGGAAATTTTGATAAAGACAAATAAATTCTTTTCCCCTGCTGAATATCATCTTTAAGAATTGTCAAAAATATTTTTAAATTACCTTTTGCATCTTCTAAAATAGAGTCCACTGACTCAACTAAAGTAATGCCCGAAGAAAGCATTGTGCTTAAACTGATCAAAAACCCCATCTTGTCAGAATTCGAGATCGATATATTTTCAGTTTTCATGGTTTCGACTTCCCTTCGATTAACTCAGGGTAAACGCTCACCATAAATAGCTCGATTGTACTCGCTATTTATGATAGGCCAATTTTTGTAACTCTTAATACTTCTTCAAGGGTTGTTAATCCCCGTTTTACTTTATCTAATCCATCGTCTAACATGGTTGTCATACCCTCCTCTATGGCTTGTTTGGCAATCATTTCCGAATCGGCTTTTTGAACTATCAGGGCCTTAATTTTTTTTGATATTTCTAAAATTTCAAAAATACCAATTCTCCCGACGTAGCCCGTATTATGGCAGATCTTACAACCGTTACCCTTAAATACTGTATATTCCGGAATATCGCCAAGATTCTTTACAACGATATCGGCTGGTAAATTTTTTATTAACTCTTCTTTTGGTATTATTATTGAATTTTTGCACATTTCGCAAATTTTTCTGATTAATCTTTGGGCAATAATAACATTTACAGTCGAAGCGACTAAAAATGGCTCGACTTTCATATCAATAAATCTTGGCAAAGCCGTCGCCGCATCATTGGTGTGGAGAGTAGAGAGAACTAAATGTCCGGTTAAGGCGGCGTTAACAGCAATTCCGGCTGTTTCAATATCTCGGATTTCTCCGACAAAAACAATGTTTGGATCCTGCCGTAAAATTGATCGTAGACCGTTGGCAAAGGTTAGACCGGTTTTAACGTTGACATTGATTTGATTGACTCCCTTGATCCGATATTCGACCGGATCCTCAATAGTGGTAATATTTTTTTCTCTTTTATTGATAATTTTTAAAATGGCGTAGATCGAGGTTGATTTTCCCGATCCGGTTGGACCGGTTGACAGAATCATTCCGTAAGATTTCAAGATTGATTCATTTAACTTAGCTAAATCTTTTTCGTTCATTCCAAGGTCAATCAGCGAAAATTGCCGGGCATGAGTTGATAGTAGTCTAAGAACGGCCTTTTCTCCATCAACGATCGGCAAGATAGAAACACGGATGTCCATTGTCTCCTCATCGTCTTGAAATCGCATCTTGCCATCCTGAGCGCTCATATGCTCATCAGTTCGGAGGTTTGAAACTATTTTAATACGGGTAACAATCCGATCATGAAGATTAATTGGCAACTGGACAACGTCGTGGAGCATACCGTCTATTCTAAACCTGATTAAACATTTTTTTTCCTGCGGTTCTATATGTATGTCAGAAGCTTTGTCTTGAGAAGCATATTGAATAATCAGATTGACAATTTTAATAATAGGAGCATCTTCTTTTATTATCGATTGCATGTCAGCATAAACTTCCTGTTGTAAAATTTGATCAAATATAACCTGTAAATCTTTACGGTAGATAAAAAAAGTATTGCTGATGTCTCTTTCAGTAGCTAAATAGGGAATAATTTTTAAACCGGATTTTCGACTGACCATTTCCAGTAGAGTTTTTTTGTTTGGATTGGCTAAAGCAACTTTAAGATTTTTGTCATCTTTTAAAAAAGGTATTATTTTATGTTTTCGGGCGATTTTTTCCGGAATAATGCGAAAAACGTCTTCTGCAATAGATAGTTTTGAAAGAATCACGAAAGGCATTTTTAGGTAGTCCGATATGAGAATCCCCAAATTTTCATCACTGATAATGTTTTTTTCAATAAGAGCGTCATAAAAAGTCGTGTCTGAATTTTTTAGATATTCAAGAATTTGTACTATGCCTTTTTCATTGATGAGATTATTTTTTATAACTAATTTTTTTAATTCCTCATCACTGATGATCATTTTATTTGGGGTAAATAGGTAACAACTCTTTTGATAAACACATCAAAATCAAAGAAACTTTTGTTGATATAGTCTTTTGCTCCTAGCTCAATAGCTTTTTTAATATCTGATTCCTGACCAAGGGTAGAGAAGACTATAACAGGAATTTTAGATAACAAGGGGTCATTTTTTAATTCTGCTAAAACTTGAAAGCCGTCTTTGACAGGCATTATCAAATCCAATAAAATCAAATTTGGTAATAAAACTTTTATTTTATCGATGCCTTCCTGTCCATTATTTGCCACTTCCACTTGGTATCCCAACTCATTTAGTTTTACTGAATAAAAATTTTGGAAAAAATGGTCGTCTTCGATGATAATAATCTTCATATATTTATTAATTTTTAATTGTTACATTGTTCCATGGTTTCATTGTTAAAAAAACAATTGAACAATGAAGCAATGAAACAATCAAACTGTATTTATGGTTTACTTTTACGAATTAATAATCCCTCAATCTCCCCCAAAATACCCTCCACATCTACATCTTTTTTTTGGCTACCATCAAGTAGTGATTTGTAATAAGTTTCAAGCTCTAAAGCTTTAAGGCCAATGTCATTAAAACCCATAAAAAAACTCTGCCCCTTTAAAGTATGACAAATTCGATGGAGAGACTTTATATCAACATTGTCTTGACTAATAAAACTTCGAATTGACTTAATTTCCTCTTGGGCATTCTTCAAAAATAAATCAGTATATGATTTTAAATCAAAATCACCCATATATCTTACGTAACTTACTTTCCCTTTTGCTGGTTTGTCCCGTCTTTAGCGCGATAAAAGCAGCTTAGAGAAAGTTAACCCGTAATATTTTATTTCATCACTCCTGCCGCATAGACCAATACCAAAGCCGCAATAATTATGAAAACAACACCCATTTGAATGACGTTGCTTTTCATTGGATTATATTTTGGCTCGGCTCTACCAACGGCTTTTCTAGATTTAGCCATATTAAAAATTTATTAATTTATAACGTATTATTTCAGAATAGAATATATAAGAACAAAAATCAAGGTGAATATTATGCCGAGTCACAGGCATAAAAAAATTAGAAGTTTATTTTTTAGCAAGTTTTTTCCTGGAGTCTTTTTTGCTATCCAAGTAGAAAACTATAATAGTAAATATTGCCAATCCACCAGCTATATACGGTAGCACTTTCTGAAATAATTCCATATTATTTTCTTGTACTAAAATGCATAAATAAAATAATAATTAAAACAATTGACCCAACTAAAAATAAAGGGGCGAAATAATAAGTGTTGTCCATAACTATTTTTTCATTAAATCTACTGAGTAAATAATCATCAATATTGAAATTATAATTATAATAAAAATAAAAATCAATAGATCAAAATCAAATTCTAACTTAAATATTATTGGCGTAACTGTACAAATTGAAATAAATGCCACTGATAAATTTACTAAAACATCGGTAACTATTCTTTTCTGATTTAAATTTAAATTTCTCATTTCTTCAAAAACTTTTTTCTGAAAAGCCAACCAACTCCTCCTAATATTAAAGAAATTGTCGATGGCCAAATATAATCCCAAATATTTAATGATTTTTTAATTTCTTTTTTTGTTTCTGTTTGCATAGCTACTTCAATAGTTGGGCTTATCAATTCCTCTTGACTTGATGATATTCCTAAAACTGCAGGCGAAGATTCCTTAGATATAAGAATTTCATTATTTGATGAGGAATTTGTAGATGAGGTTGAATTTGTCGATTGCGCAACAGTTGTAGGCGTTACTGTAAGGGACTGATTTATCAGTTCTGTTGGAACAGGCGTTATCGTTGACGTGATTGTTGTGGTCGGCGTTGGAAATATCGAAAGAGCAGTTTGATTGTTATATATTATATTATGGTTATCTATCTGAGATGATGCTGGAGATTTGGTGATTTCTCCGTTAATACTATCCCAGATGTCATTATTTTCTGAAATCTGTCCGACTATTATTTCATATTTACCTTGATCAACTCCTTGAACTTTTAAGTCATAACTACCTGACTGTGCATCAGGAATAAAGATTATGCCTTCATCCTCAGTAAATATACTATTATTAAACTCGACCATCATCGTTGCCGGGGATTTAATCAAAAAAATTAGAGATGGAGAGATGATTGTTTTTTCACCTTCAACAATTTGATTATCCGAATAATTAATTTTTAACACATCTAGAATTTTTTTGATCGACTCTTTTTTAGTGATAATTTCTTCGTGGTCAAAATTAAGCTTAATAGAATCGCTGTCCTTATTAGCGCTTTTTGACAAAACAGTGTAATCACCAGCGTCAAATAAAGAAGATTTTGGTTGTCCGTCCGTGTAATTTCCCAGTAATTGATTAACGGTATCGGCCGGCTGTATGATAAACCCCGCCGGTGTCTGGTTATCTTTTTCTCCATAAAAGGCAATAAATATCGGAAAAATATTAGAAAAATTTTGATTGTAAGAAAGTAGAAAACTATTTTTTATTGTTAAATTGTCAATTGATATTTCATTCCCTGATGATTCTTTCAAAAAATTAAAAGTTGGAAACAGGTCTTTTGTCACCGGAAATTTCGTGGCAATAGTTACTCGATCGCTTTCCATTATTGGTTTATTCAAGATCAAAATGATTTTTTCCGCCACCCATAAAAAAGTATTCTCACGGTCAATTTCTCCGGCTTCTAATGGTTTGTAGACTTGAACAGCCCCGAGATGAGGTGAACCTACCGAAATAATTTTATTTACTTTATCGATATTTTTTTGAGTAAAGATTCTTGCAACCAAGCCACCCAAGGAATGGCCAATTAAATTTAATTTTTGATTAGGTTTACTATTCCAAATTTTCGTCTGAAGATAACTATTTAAGTCTTCGATGGTTTTTTCGATTGATTGCCGCCAATCATAAGTAAATAAAAATAAATTAGTATTTTCCTGATAGCCAATTGCTTTTAAAGTCTTTATAAGTCCACCGTAATCTTTGATAAAGCTTAAAAGCTTCCAATCATTATAGGAAACCGTTTTATTATGCAATATCGCTTCTCGATTCCAGGAAGCCATCAATCCGGGAATAATAATCACAGGAATTTTTTCAGGAATAGGAGTTTGAATTAATGTTGGAGTTGGAGTTAAAGTAGGCGTTGGAGTTGGTGTAGGGGTCAGGCATGCCTGACCCGTACATGCCAAATTTAATCGCCATCGAGAATCACTTCCTAAACCTGAATAAAATAATTTTAAACCACCGTTATCATATAAAACCGAAGGAAAGATTAAATGTTTTTGATCGTAGCTTTTATCTCTTATTAGCAAATATCCTTGATCATCGAAAACCGAATCGCAAGTTAACGGCAACGTGCTTTTTGCCAGTTTTATTCCGCTACTGTCAGAACGATGGAAAAATAAGTATAGATTATTACCATCGGCATAAGGAAACGGTCCATCACCCCCATAAAGAAATGCTTTATCATTAGGGCAGCGTTGCCAGGTAACTAAATCATCGGAATAGGCCAATTTTATTTTAAAACCGTCCCCACCCCAAGCTCCGAAAAATAGATAAGTTCGACTATCCTGTTGAAAAGGATGACCGGCAAAAACGCCATTTCTTTCAGAATAATTGCTCGTGTCGGGCATAATAACCTGGGAAAAGTTTGGTGAACAATTAAAATTCAAGTCACAAGCACTGGAGTAAATCCTATAAACCGTGTTATTATCATAGCGAGAAATAAATAAAAGATACCCCGTTTTCGTCTTTATGACACTGGGGTTTGATAAATCTGAACCTATGTTTAATATTTCTTTTTTTGTTATCCAATCAACGCCATTTACAGACTCAAAATATCCTAAAGAATAATATGTTTCCGGAGGCCTGTTGATAACAAAAATTCCTTTATAAACATCGCCCTCCTTAAAAATATGATGCTGTAATTCATAAGCATAATTATTAATGTAGCTAATGTTTAAAGGATTTTCCGCTGCCTTTACAAATTCAAAGGCAGAAATACTTTTAGCAAAATATAAATAAGTAAGAGAAATTAAGAAAATTAAAGTAAGTTTAAAAAGTTTTTTGAACATATTTTAAAATTTTTAACTTTTAATATTTATTTAACCTTTAACATTTAATATTTAATATTTTTCTTATATTGTCTACCGCTTATAACCTACAAAAGTAGCTATTTAGATTGTCCAATCAAGATATTTATTTCGATAGATACCCGACTTTTATGAAGCTAAACCAAAGAATAAAACCAATAATATTTTGAGTTGCACCTAACCAAGTTGGAGTAATTTTACAACCAACGCAATACAACCAAAAATAATAAAAAGAAAATAAAAACAAACTAATCAAAATTATTAAAAATAAATAGTTTCTTGGTTTAATAAGAATTAGAAAGGGGATAATCCAAGTAAAATATTGAATAGAAAAATTGGCCGTAAAAATAAAAAAGAAAAATAACAGTTCAAGAATATTTTTAATTAAATTTTTTTCTTTATTGAACCAAGAGTTGCAAAAAAAATTTACTAAAAATATTAACGTCGTCATTTTTTGCCAAAATACCCCCAATCTTCCTAACCTCCCCAATATAACCCAAACCCCCCATATCCCCCATAACCCCTGATAACTAATTATCGTTTTGGCAATATCAATCAAAGAACTTTTAAACAACCACCCATAAATAAATACAAATAAAACTGGAAAAACAATAATTAGGATAATCAGTTTCTTATTTTTAATTCCTTTTGCAATTGGAATAAAAAATAAAATTGGCCAGGTTTTTGTAAGGATTGCAAAGGAAAAACTTATAACTGCTCCTAATTCTTTCTTTTTTTGAAATAGATAAATAGTCAAAAGAATAAAAAATATTGGAATAACATCAAACTGCCCATGTAAAGTCGTATTCAAAATCGTCACCGGATTAATCGCATATAAAAAGGCTGTTTTTAGGTTTTTTTTTGAAAGTAGGTAAACCAAGTAAAAGATTCCAAGATCAAATATGATGTTTATAAATTTTATAATTATTATAATGATTATTTTCTTGCCGCCTAACCATACTGCCATCGCCTCAACAAAAAGAAAAAAAGGTAGATAAGGGTGATGAAGATTGGCAATATTTGGATATATATTTATTCCTTTTAAAGTCAATTCACCGACCTGAAGATATGATTGAAGATCATAGTTAGTTACATTTCTGAACAGGTAAAGACAAACCAACCGAATCAATATTGCGAGAAAAAATATATTTTTCAAATTTCTTGCATGAATAAAAATTCTTAATTCTTAATTTTTAATTATTAATTGATATTTGTCAGTCGGTTATAACCTACAAAAATACATTGTTATATTGTTCCATTGCTTCATTGTTCTCGATATACCACATTGAAGTCGGTGTTATAATATAGCCATGAGTGCAAAACTATCCGTTTTGATGATCACAAAAAACGCGGCCGAAACTTTGGAGAAGTCATTAGCTTCAGTTAAAAAAATTGCCGATGAAATCATTATCGTTGACAGCAAGTCGACTGACAGGACTGTTGAAATAGCCAAAAATTATCTTGCTAAAGTTTATGTTAAAGAATTTTCTGATATTGGAAAACAAAGAATATTTGGTTTATCAAAAGCAACAGGCAAGTGGATTTTAATTTTAGACTGTGACGAAATAGTTTCAAAGAATTTGATGAAAGAAATTAAATCAAAAATAGAAAATACAAGAATAAAAATTAACGGTTATTATATTTCCTATCAGAACTTTTATTTAAATAAGCCACTTCAATATGGTGGTGAGGACTATAAAATGCTACGTTTTTTTAGACGTGTTAAATTGTCTATTAAACCATCGTTAGTTCATAACAGAATCGAAGTTAAAGATCAAAGAGTCGGATATTTAAAAGGAAAAATATTTCATCATTCGTATCGTTCTTTCTTACAAATGTTTAAAAAATTTACTGATTACGGAATTAGAATGGCTAGAGAAAAATACTTAACCAGTGAAAAGTCTTCATTAAAAAAAGTTTTTTTATATCCGCCTCATTTATTTTGGGCGAGGTTTATAAAAGATAAAGGATACGAAGACGGATTATTTCGAATACCGTTGGATTTAGGATTTGCGTATATGGAAATGATTACTTATGTATTTTTATTTTATTACAGTATTGTTAGTTCAAAAATCAAAAGTCAAAAGTCAAAATGAAAAGTCAAAATTCAAAAGTCGGTTTTATTTTCATTCTTTATAAAACTTCAACTCAGGAAGTTGAAAGATTAAAAAACGAAGTTAAAAACTTAACACTAAAATACTATCAAATATATTTCATTGACAATAGTGATAATCATCAAGGTTACGCAGCTGGTGTTAATAGCGGTTTAAGAAAAGCTATCAAAGACGGTTGTGAATTATTTGTTGTAGCAAACCCTGACATATCCCTCAAAATCCTCAACGCCCCCCAGCTTTTGCAAGCGGCCAATCATTTCGACATCTACGGTCTAGCTATGAAACAGCAAGGAAAAACCTACTATGGCGGAGTGATTGATAAATTACGGATGAGTGGGGGATTAATTGATAAAAAACCTCAGTCCAGATTTGTTCAAACTGACTTTGTCTCCGGATCTCTGATCTTTATCAAAAAAAAAGTCATTGATAAAATCTGTTTTTTCGATGAAAACTATTTTATGTATTACGAAGAGGTTGATTATTGTTATCGCGCTAGAAAAGTGGGATTTGAAATAGGAATTGATTCAAAACTGTCCTATGAGCACTTTGAAATTTCACAAGATAACCAAATAAAAGAATTTTATCTCTTTAAAAATCGTTTAAAGTTTTTATTTAAATATGGAACATTTAAACAAAAAGTTTATGAGTTTATGAGAATTCCAAAAACGGTTTTTGAAGAAATAAAAAAGCGACCTTTCTATTTAAATTTCTTTAGTCTTAATATTTCCTCAATTGTTAATAAAATACTTCATTTTATTCTGTTTTTAATCTTGATTAGTTATTTCAGGCCGGAAGAATACGGTGTCTATACTTTAGCCTGGACCCAGATTGGATTGCTTTTGCCACTACTTGACTTTGGCACCACTTCTTACGGATTAATTCATATTAATAATTCAGTTGAAAAAAAAGTTAAAGAATTATTCTCTTTAAGATTTTATTTATCTCTAACAACTTTTACTTTAACAATTATTTTGGCAATTTTATTTCATTATCCTTCCACCATTCTCATTCCAATTATTCTTATTTCTTTTGTTATTTTTGCCAATATGCTTTCCGGCACTTACCTAATTCTCACTTCAATTAAACAAAAATCTTATCTTGCCTCAATTGTCTCCATGATCTTTCAAATTTGTTTAGTGACTTCATTAATTGCAGGAGTTTTAATTACCAAGAAATTAATAACTGTTTTTGTTGTTACTTTTATTTTATATAACATCTATTCTTTAATAAACTTTTTTCTTGTTAAAAGGGAAGTTGGTAGTTTATCTTTAAAAATTGATTTAAAACAGTGGACAATTATCATTAAAAAGTCTTTTATTTTTCTTCTAATTAGCTTATTGGCCGGCTTTTATTCAAAGGCTGATGTCCTTATTTTGAATTTTATCAAAGGTAAACAGGCCGTCGGAATTTACTCAGCCGGTTACCGGTTTTTGGACGCCTTAATGTTTGTAGTAACCGCTTATAATGTCTCCTCAATGCCTTTATTTTCCAAATTGGCTAAAGAAAAAAAGAAGAATATTTTTATAAATAAAATTAAAAAAGATGTTTTTTTGGTTTTTTTAATTGGAATTTTAATTGCCTTAAGTCTTTATTTCTTAGGACCGGTCATTTTACCAATTTTGTATAAAAGCACCTATCTTCAATCAATCCAAGTCTTAAAAATAATTATTTTTGCTTTGCCTTTAATTCTTTTGACATCAGTTTTCCTAAACTCAATTTATGCTTTAAATAAGGCAAAAATCGTTATTTATGTTTTTTTGTTTCAATTAATATTGAATATTAGCTTAAATTTATTTTTCATCCCTAGATTTAGTTTTTTTGCCTCGGCGTACATTACGTTGTTGGGTGAAGCTATAAATACGTTGCTAACCTTTGTAGTATTAAGGTCTGTCCTTAAAAGGACGGACCTTAAAAGGAGAGTCCCATGAAAATCTCTGTCGATGGCGGAGCGCTCAACCCAAAAAATAGTCAACGATTCGGAACAAACGTTTTTTCTGAAAGTTTAGTGAAAGCTTTGCAACTTTATGATAAAAGAAATCAATACTTTATTTATACATTTGAAAACCTTAAACCTAAGCTTTTCTGGTTAAAGGGAAGAGTTAGCCTAGAGGAATTAAAACAAAAAAAGAATGTTTTTTTAGCTTTGAATCAAGCGATTCCTCTTTTTACTTCAGGAAAAATTATTAGTTTTTGTCATGGCCTTTCTTATTACTTTTATCCTCAATATTATTTAAAGAAAGATGTTATTCGTCTAAATAAACAGTTGAAGGAAATGATTAAAAGATCAGATAAAATTATCGTTTCCTCAGACAAGGTAAAAGATGAACTCACTTTGATCGATCGATACATCGAAGCAAAAATAATTGTTCTCCCTTTTGGAATACCAGTTGATATGGAAAGAGCTAAAATTAAAATTAAAAATAAATATTTTCTTTTTGTTGGCATGAATCATCCGATAAAAAATATTGATTTTATTAAGCAGGCATTTAATGAATTTAAAAAAGATAAAAAATATAAATATTATAAACTTTATATCCTGACAAGAAACGTTTCCCGAGAAAAACTAAAAAAACTTTATCAAAAGGCAACTGCTTTGTTAACCTCATCGTATTACGAAAGCTTTAACTTCCCGGTCCTGGAGGCTTTATCCCAGGGCTGTCCGGTAGTTGGATTAAAACCAGCTATTATTCCAGAACTGAGACCATACGTTAATGTGGCAACAAATAATAGAGAATTTGTTGAATTTATGAAAAGAATTTCCAAGAAACCTGATGTACGATCGATTAATCGATTGTATAAAAATTTTAACTGGAAAAATTATGTTAATAATTTAGTAAAATTATATTAACTATATGAAGTTATCCGCCGTGGTTTTAACCAAAAATGAAGAGAAGAACATTGAAAAATGCTTAAAATCAATTGATTTTTGTGATGAAATAATAGTCGTTGATGATTATTCGACAGATAAAACATTAGAGGAAATTCAAAAGTTAGAAGTCAAAAGTCAAAATTATAAGTCAAAAGTCAAAATTTTTAAAAAACAATTAAATAAGGACTTTGCATTTCAAAGAAACTATGGATTAAGTAAAGCTACTAATGAGTGGATATTATTTATAGACGCTGATGAAGAAATTTCTGAAAATTTGAAATTAGAAATTAAAAATTTGAAATTTAACTTTGACGCATACTACTTTAAACGTCAAGATATTTTCTGGGGTAAAACATTGAAATACGGAGAAATCAGAAAAGCCAGAAACCAGGGGATTGTCCGCTTGGTGAAAAAAAATTCAGGGACTTGGATGGGGACGGTCCATGAAGTTTTTCATACGGCCAACAAAGTTGGTCAAATAAATGGTTTTCTTAATCATTATCCGCACCCGACCTTAAAAGAATTTATTAATGATATAAATTATTACTCTTTTATTAGAACCGAAGAACTGTTTAGTCGGGGAACAAAAACCAATATTTTTGAAATTATTTTTTTTCCTTTTGGAAAATTTATTTATAATTACTTTTTAAATCTCGGTTTTTTAGACGGTCCGGCCGGCTTTACTTATGCTTTCATGATGAGTTTTCACTCGTTTTTAGTCAGAGCAAAGTTTTATCAACTTACAAATAAACAATGACTATTCTGTTTTATTTATCTGCTTTTTTATTTTCCTTAGGTCAATTAGGAAGAATTTCTTTTTTTGGTCAACAGGTCAATTTTTATCTTTATGAAATTACTCTTGTATCCAGTTTAATTTTTTTAATTTCTAAACATAAATCAAAACCGATTACCGACGCCTGGAAAAACTTCCGGGCTATCTTTATTTTTTTGCTGGTGTTGTTGATATCTTTAATCCCCGAATGGCTGAAATATTATTTTTTTGAAAATGCGGTGGCCTTCCTTTATTTTTTTCGTTTGCTTATATATTTTTCCTATTTTATTTACTTACGATACCATGTCAAAAAAGACGGGCAATTTTCAAAGACGATCAAGAAAGGAATATTTACACTGGCTGTTTTAACTATTATTTCAACTCTAATCCAATACTTTCTTTACCCCGATTTAAGAAATCTTCTTTACCTCGGTTGGGACCCTCATCTATACCGGACTTTTGGAGTTTTTTTTGATACCTCTATTTCGGCTGCGATTTTCGGAATTTTATTCCTTACGATCAATCAACCAGTTATCAAAATTATTTATTTAATATTGATTGCTTTAAGTTTTTCCCGGGCTATTTATCTGGGTTTATCATTAACCTTAATTTATATATTTATTCAAAAAAAACAGTTTAAAAAAATTCTTTTATTTTTATTATTTTTTATAACTTTAGTTTTTTTTATTCCCAAGCCTGCTGGTGAAGGAGTTAATTTAAAAAGATTTTACTCGATTACTTCACGTGGACAAGACTATTTACAAGGAGTTAATCTCTGGAAAAATAAACCACTTTTAGGTTTTGGTTATAACAGAATTCGTTATATAAAAAATAGTGAATCCGTTCATTCAGGCGCCACTTTCAGTTCTAGTTTTCTTACAATTCTAGTTTCTTCTGGAATTTTGGGACTGTTTGGATTTTTGGGGGTATTGGGAAGATTAGGAAAGATAAATAAAATCAGTAAACTTTTAATTATATTTTTGAGTATTGTTTCCTTGTTTGATAATGTTCTCCTTCACCCTTTTATTTTATTTTTATTACTAACTAATCTTTCTGATAAATAACTTTCAAAGATTTTGTTTCCATATTGCCGGCAATATCAGCCGCCGTAATCACAATCTGATTATCTCCGTCTTTTAAACGAACTGATGTTTCAAAATTACCATTGGCATCAACTACAACAGGTAAGTCATTAATGTTGATATGGGTTTCTTTATCCGTACTACCTTTAATTTTTATTTCCTGATTATTGGTGTTTGAATTATCAGCCGGTTCATTTATTTCTAATTTAGGTCTTTCATTTTTAAAAAAAACTTTATAAGTAATTGTTTTTTTTTCAATTTTACTATCTTTTGATTTTACTCGAATATAAACATTGTTATCGCCTTTTTCCAAATCACCAATCTCTTCGCTAAAAGTATCAGAAGAGGATTCAACTTCCTTGACCTTTTTACCGTTAAGATAAAATTCCAGAATATCAAAGTTTAGAATTGAACCAGAAACAATAAATTTTGCACTGTTAGTGGCCTGAGGAATCGAATTAACATCGATAGAACTAAAAGTGTCTTCTGTTTTAGATAATTGTTTCGTTGATGGTTGAGGAAAAAGACCACTGATAAAACTGGAGGAGTTTAATAAAAGTTTAAAGCCAAAAGTAAAAATAAAATATAAGACAAAAAAAAGGATAATAATATATAGAATAATCTTATCTTTCATTTTTTTTTCTTGAACCCTTTCTAATCTTCCCATGAGCCATCTGGGAGAATCGAACTCCCATCACCGGTTTACGATACCGATGCTCTTCCACTGAGCTAAGATGGCTTACCGTAATTTCTTTTGTAAACAGCCGCCCTGCCTGCCCCAGGTCTACCAGCTGAGCTATCTACATCGGCACTGAAATTATTATAGCAATATTTTTCCTATTTATTAAATTTTATTTTTTTAAATAATTCCAGGGGAATAAAAATAAGAAGAGATATAAAAATAGATGAGATAATATATCCAAAAGACAAAGGAGTAACAGAGAATGCTTTTTGGAAAAACAAATTATAGATAATAAAAGGATGTAGGATAAAAGGGAAGAGAAATCCAAGAAGAAAGATCGGATTTTTTAGAAGAGAAAAATGAGATAAAATAGATCTGTGAGAAAGCCATATATCAACTAGAATAAACGGTTGTATAAAAATGATTGAGGTAAATACAAGGGTTGTGGCTAAATTTTCTCGAGAAAAGATGAATGAAGGAAGAAAAGATAAAAAGGCAAGAACTGCGGTGATAATACCAACCAAAAAGATATATCGAAAATCATGTTTCCCCAAAATCATTATCACTCTTCTTGGTTTTTCTCTCATAATGTTACTGTCATTTGGTGAAAAGGCAAGGGCGATCGCCGGTAGTCCGTCGGTGACAAGATTAATATAGAGAAGTTGAAGAGCGGTCAATATTGGGAGTTGAAAAATAACTGCCGCAATAACATAGATTACCTCACCTATATTACAGGCTAAAAGAAACTTTATGGCATTTTTAATATGATTAAAAATGTTTCTCCCTTCTTCAACCGCGCCAACAAGAGTGGCAAAGTTATCGTCAGTAATAATCATATGGGCAGTTTCCTTGGCTACATCAGTACCGGTAATTCCCATCGCCACTCCTACATCTGCCTTTTTAAGAGCTAATGCGTCATTAACACCATCACCTGTTACTGCTACGACCTCGCCTCGTTTTTGCAGAAGTTTTACTAAACGGTATTTGTGCTCGGGCGAGGTACGGGCAAAGATTTTCACTTTTGTCAAAATCGGCATTAACTCCTCATCAGAATAATCATCAAGCTGTTGACCGGTCATAATATCTTCTCCCTCTCTAATGATTCCTGTTTCAATCCCGATGGCTTCGGCGGTCAGTGGATTGTCCCCGGTGATCATGATCGTTTTTATTCCTGCTGCTTGAGTTTTTCTGACCGCCTCTAATACTTCTTCTCTGACCGGATCGGCAATGCCAACAAATCCCAAAAATATCTGATCTTTCTCAAATAAATTACTACTGTCATTTTTTTTATAAGAAAAGGCAATCATCCGTAAACCTTGTCTGGCAAAACGTTCAAATTCGCTCTTAATCCGACCAATATGATGAGAGTTAAGAGGTGTTGGTTTATTCCCAATTAAGATCTGTGAGGAAATTGAAAGAATAGATTCCGGGGCTCCTTTAGTTAAAACTATTTTTTCAAATTTTCCGTCGGTCACCACCATTGTCATCCGTTTGGTCACCGGATTAAATGGCAGTTCATCAATAATCTTCCATTTTTCTCTGACTGTTTCGGGAATCATTCCTACTTTGTGAGCCATAAGAAGAAGTGCACCTTCGGTCGCATCGCCTATAATATCAAAGTCTCTTCCATGATCAATCTTTGTCACAAGGGCCGCCGTAGAACACAAAATACCGTTAAGGACGATTTTGGAAAACGGATGATTGGTTAAAAGAGGGGGGTTTGTTATTTCATAGACATTATTTTCAACAAAGATTTTCTTAACTCTCATTTGGTTTGCAGTCAGCGTGCCGGTTTTATCGGTGGCAATCACAGTAATGGATCCTAAAGCTTCGATAGCATTGAGTTTGCGAACAATGGCTTTTTTCTTGGCCATCCGCTCCACTCCAATCGCTAAAGTAATCGTCATCACCGCCGGTAGTCCTTCGGGAACGGCCGCAACCGCTAGACTGACAGCAAAGATAAAACTCTCAATCAGACTTTTATCTTGAATAAAGGAAAGAATAAAAACAACTGAAGAGGCAACAATTCCAATGATACCTATTTGCTTGGTAAAAACATCGAGTTTCTTCTGCAAGGGTGTTTTCGTTTCTTTGATGGTTGTTAAAGTTTTGGCAATCATACCGAACTTTGTTTGATTGCCGGTTTTCAACACCTGCGCATATCCTCGTCCTTTGGCCACAACTGTTCCCATAAACAGTTGATTACTATTTAGATCATGGCTGTTTTTCACAACCGGTAATGATTCACCGGTGAGGGAAGCTTCATTAACTTCAAGATTGCGCGACTCAACTATTTGACAGTCGGCTGGTATTTTTGTTCCTTCTTCAATATAGATAAGATCACCCGGCACAAGGTTTCGGCTGTCAATCTGTTGTTCTTTTCCGTCCCGGATGACACGAATGGTTGTGACGGTGAGTTTTTTCAGATAGGAAAGTGCTTTTTCTGCTTTGAATTCTTGGTACAAACCAAAAAAAGCATTGAGGATAACAATAAGAAAAATAAATAAGCTGTCAAGCCGTTCACCAACAAAAAATGAGATACCGCCGGCCGCAACAAGAAGAAGGATTAAAACATTGTCAAACTGAGCCAGAAATGATTTTATTAAGGTAAACTGCTTGACTTCAGAAATTTCGTTATACCCGTATTGCTTTAGTAAAGTCTGAACCTTGTGAGACGATAGTCCCTTTTTAAATAATAATGTTTGTTCCATAATATATATAATCTAGTACCCCATGAAAATAGGCAGTATAAAACTGATTAATAATAAAAGAACGATAATAGTGATTATGATTTTTGTGATATTTATGTTATTTATTTTTTGAAAATTTCACCCAATCGCTTTATTGACTCGCCATAGTGTGCCCAATCGCCCTCTTTTTGAGAACGGATTGCCTCATCATATAGCTCTTGCGCTTGTTTAAAGAGATCATTTCCTGGCTGATCGTCAGTAATAGTCGGTTTACCCTGAGCGGAGTCGAAGGGTTGCTCGGTTTTCTCTGTAACTCCAAATATTCTTGAAAGAGCCGCCTCGAGATTTTCTTCCATCGCAATCTTATTTCCGTAAGCAACAATCACCCGTTTCAGCTCTGGTATTTTTCCGGTTTCGGCTTTAAGATAGAGTGGTCTGACATAGATGAGCGATTCTTCAATTGGGATGACAAGGAGTGGTCCTTGAATAACCTGCGATCCTCTCTGATCCCATAGAGAAATCTGTCGGCTGACTTCAGCATCCTGATTGATGCGGCCGATGACCTGCTTTGGGCCAAAGATCAGTTTTTGTTTTGGAAAACGGTAGACAATAAGCTTTCCGTAACTGTCTCCGTCATTTCTGGCCACCATCCAGGCAGAAAGATTGTCTTTGCCGCGAGGCGTAAACGGAAGCATAAGGATATATTCTTCCTTTTTCTCACCGGGCAGCTTCATAATTATATGGCGGGGATCCATTTGTTGCACTGCATCGGTGGTTTCCTGTTTCTGTCCCTCACTGATAGTTGGGATTTCCCATTGATCCTCTTTATTATAAAAAATCTGCGGGTTATCCATGTGGTAAGTGGTATAAACAGCTGTTTGGAGACTGAAGATATCTTCCGGATAACGAAGATGGGAAGTCAGACTTTTTGGCATTTTATTCATCGGTTGAAAAAGATTTGGGAAGATTTTGGCATAGGTTCGGATAATAGGATCATCGGTATCAACTTGATAAAAAGAGATTGAACCATCATAGGCATCAATAACAATTTTTGCCGCATTTCTGATGTAGTTGACACTTCCTCCGTTAAGAGGCAATGGCTGAGAGTAAGGATAGTTATTAGTTTTTGTATAGGCATCATAGATCCAGTAAATTTTATTATCAGCCACGACGGCGTATGGATCGCGGTCTAAGTCAAGAAATGGGACAATCTTTTCCACTCGTTCTTTGATGTTGCGGTGATAGAGAATGCGGCTTTTGGATGTGACGTCGTTTGATAAAAACAGTTTAAGCGAATTAAATTTAATGGCAAAAAATAATCGTTTAAGAAGCGAGTCTATCTTTACTCCTCCTTTACCCTGATAGGTTGTGTAGACATTTTCTTCTCCTTTTGGATAGTCAAACTCCTTTGATTTGGTTTTGACAATTACATAGTCATTGGTCAGTTCGCCGTAATATATTTCCGGGCGATTGACGGTAAGTTGTTTGAATTCTGATTTTGGCGGCAAATCCTTGACAAACAAAACCGGTAGTCCCTCGGCAGTTACCTGATTTACCGGTCCTCCTGCAATTCCATATCCATGAGTAAAGCTCAGTTTTTCATTAATCCAGCTTCGGTTGGGAAGACTTTCCGTTGCTAACTCTCTTGGTGCAAGCATAATCTGGCGGATTTCATCATTAATCATATACCGATCGTTGTCAACCGAAACAAATTCATAGTAGGTTCTTATTTCTTGAATTTGAGAAAAGGTCGAAAGGAGCTGTTCCCGATCCCAAAGCCGGACATTTTTAATCGTCAGGTTATTTGAAGCAATGTCCGCCGAAGTTAATGGTTTATCTGCCGAAATATTCCGTTCTTCTATTTTATCCAAGCCATAGGCCTGACGGGTAGCGGCAATATTATATTTAATAAACGGAGTTTCTTTAACTAGTTCATTGGGAGCAACGATAAGTTTTTGAAAAAGGGATGGAACTATTGCAGAAATAAATCCTATAAAAACATAAAGAGAAACGGCTGTAATAAGAGGTGCCAGTTTTCCGCTTATACCCCAAAACAGAGTCAAAACAGCCATCAAAATAGTCAGTCCAATAGAAATTTTTAAGATAGGTACCATAACCGCCACATCAGTATAGGCGGCTCCAAAGATTGGACCGCTTTGGGTGGAAAGGAGTTTAAATAAGGAAAGATAGGTACCCAATGCGGCGGTAATCAAGAAAAGAAAGAGCAGGATGCCAAGATGGAGTTGCGCTTTGGGTTTTGTCTGAACTTTGTTAGATAGTTTTAAACCAGGTAACTTAAATTTATCAAGAAGACTTGCAAGATTAAAACTGCCTTTGAGAATATATATTATTCCACTGCTGATAAGAGAAATAACAATCAGAAGTCTGAGAATTCCCAGTCCTATATTAAAAGCAGGAAGAGAAAAGATATAAAAAGCAATGTTTTTTTTGAAAATAGGGTCAAATTCACCAAAAGGGGTCGAGGAAAAAAATCTGAGTATTTCTTGCCAGTTGACTGCGGTAATAGATCCAAGAAGCAAAGAAAGAACAATGCTGGCAATAATGCCGAGTTTTTTTAATATTTTGCTGTCAAGGCTGACCGGAGTACCAAGTAATGCTTCAGGTATAAGAGCGGTCCAGTCGGTTTTTGACCGGACGGCAACGAGAAAATTAACGAGTAAAAAGATTAGAGTAATGACGGCCGTTACAAGACCAATAATGATTTTTGTGACTAGGGGCTTGATGAAAACTTCGGTCTGTCCGACTTCAGCAAACCACCACCAGTCGGTAACAAAGGTAACGATTGTTGAGAACGAAAAAAAGAGAAGAAAAATTATAGCAATTCCAATTCCTGAAAAAAGCCTAGTATTTTTCATAACTACAACCAAAACTTTTCGTGTCTTGGCCGGTTGTAATTAATGATGGATCATTGCTTCAAAACGCTAGATGTACTAGACCAATCGTTTTATTAACTCCCCATCATCTAAGGCGATGTTAGACAGTAACTGTTATGATAGTAACATAGTATAAATGTGTTTACAACTATAATTAATCCCAAACATTATGCAAATTATTTCGCAAATACCTATAGAACTGATCGTTTTTTTTGGGTCAATCATTGAGGAGATTTTTCCTCCTTTGCCTTCACCGCTTCTTTTAATCATCACAAAAATAGCTGCCTATAATCAAAAATTCTCGGTTCTATATATATTACTGCTTACAAGCATTGCTGTTTTTGGAAAAACAATTGGCTCTCTTTTTCTTTATTTTTTGGCGGATAAAACAGAAGATATTATAGTTGGACGGTTTGGGAAATGGTTTAACATCTCACATCGGGACGTAGAAAGTATCGGCCAACGTTTTACCGGATCATGGAAAGATACTATTATTCTTATATTCCTTCGGGCTATTCCAATCATACCTACAACACCCGTATCTCTTGTTTGCGGAATTATTAAACTAAACATCCGCACATATCTTATTTCTATTTTTATCGGATCATTCATCCGCATTTTTATCTTATTGTATTTGGGAGTAGCCGCATATCGATCATTGATTACTAATGTAGATAATGTAATAGAAGTATCGTTGGTGTTTATTATTGTTTGTCTTATTGGCTGGTTTTATTATAAAAGAAAAGGTAATTCTCATTAAAGATTCCTTTTGCTATACTTTTTCTATGGATATATTAGAAAGAAGATGGCGAAGATATCACTTTAAAAATCTTACATATTTTGGAATAAGTATTGTTGTTGGACTTATTTTACTTAAAACTCCTTTTTTTCGAGAAATAATATTTCACTTAGAAAATTTTGGTTACATCGGAGCTTTTTTTGGCGGCATGCTTTTTGTTTCCACATTTACAGTATCTATTGGAACAGCTTTACTGCTTTTACTTGCTGAGACACTTCATCCGATTGAGATAGGAATAATAGCAGGTATTGGTGCTGTTGTAGGCGATCTTATTATTTTCCAATATATAAAAAATAAAGGTATGATAAGCGAAATAAAGCACTTGGTTGAATTCTTTGGGGGAGACAAGATAATGCATCTTATTCATACAAAATATTTTAGTTGGACTTTACCAGTATTAGGAGCAATAATAATCGCTTCTCCACTTCCAGATGAATTGGGAGTTGGTTTAATGGGTATTTCAAAATTGGAAACAAAACAATTTATACTGCTATCTTTCACGCTTAATGCCATAGGAATCTTCCTTGTTGTCTCGGCAGGGTCGTTATTTAAACCTTAAAAATTACGAAGTAATCTTTTTTATCAAAATCTTATCAACTCTATTATTATCCATATCAATAACTTCAAATTTGTAGCCAGATTTTTCAAAGAAATCTCCTGTTTTTGGAATTTTTTCAAAATGAGCAATAACAAATCCAGCCGCAGTTTGATAGTTGCTTAAATCTTTATTGGCTAACTCCTGTAGGTGGAGTTCTTTCTTTAATTCATAGATCGATACTGTCCCATCGATAAGAAATGATCCGTCATCTCTTGACATAATTAAAGATTCTTGAATCGATTGAGATTTGATTTCTCCAACCAAGGCTTCAAGAATGTCGTTAAGAGTAATTAATCCTTGAATATTGCCAAATTCATCGAAAACCAAAGCAATATGAACCGGTGAATGTCGAAACATTTCAAGTACTTTAATTGCCTTCATTGATTCAGGCACTAAATGTGGCTTAGCAGTTATCTTTTTGAGTTTGTCTATCTCAAATTTATCATCTTCAAAAGAATAACCAAGTAAGTCTTTCACATGAATAACACCAAATATTTTATCTTTTTTTCCTTCGGTTAAAATTAACCGTGAGTGGGGATAGTTTGACAAATAATGTTTTGGTTTTTCGACAAATTTTTCAATATTAATAACTGTCATTTTATGTTTTGGCGTCATCATTGTTCCGACTCGCAAGTCATCGAGCATAAGAGCACGTTCTATTAACTTTTTTTCAGTTTTACTGAAAATTCCCATATCAGCTCCTTCGCGAATGAGAATGCGAATTTCATCTTCAGTAATACGAGAAGAAGTTCCTGACTTAAATCCAATTAACTTAAATATAAATTCTGTTGATACGCTCAAAAGCCGAACAACAGGTGAAGTGATATTTGAAAAAGCAAGCATGAAAGGAGCAATAAGTGAAGCTATTTTTTCAGGATTTCCAAGGGCAATACGTTTTGGCACAAGCTCTCCGAGCACAATCGAAAGATAGGTTATGGAAACTATGATAATTACAAAGGCAATCACTTCGTGAAACGGACCAATAACAGGTATGGGTTTTATCAATACTGCAATTTTTGATGCAAATTTTTCTTCACCTATTGCGCCAGCAAGCACAGTAACCAAGGTAATTCCAATCTGAATACTTGAAAGAAATAGGTTGGGTTTTTCTGCCAGTTGGAGAGCAATTTTTCCTTTTTGATTTCCATCGATTGCCATGCTTTTCAATTTGCTTTTTCTTGAAGAAATAATAGCAATCTCAGTCATGGCAAAAAAACCATTAAAGAGAATAAGAGTGAGTATAAGAATAATGTCCATATATAGAATGAATTATATCAATTTTAAGCTATGGTTTGAGTCGAGCCGTGAGAGCGGGATAGGGGAGTCGGACCCCCTTCTCATCCTTGGGAAGGATGCATACTACCGGTGTACTAATCCCGCGATTAAAATAAATTATACTATTAATCTTATGATTAACACCAAACAATACTTCTCTCAACCAAAAGTCCAGTTAGTTTTATGTCTTTTGATTTTTATATTGAGCTATTTATTATTACACCCTTCTATCAATATTTTTGTTTATTATTGTCTAACTATTGGGTTGACAATCGGTCTCGACTATCTTTTCCATAGAATAAGAGGTATTCAGTCTTTTTTTCCTTCCGCAGCCGGGGTCAGCGGTCTGATTATTAGTTTACTTAATTCTCCCAGTAGTTCTATGTTCAGTCTGTTTTTGATCGTTGCTTTAGCTATATTTTCCAAACATTTTTTGAGGATTAAGAATAGGCATATTTTTAATCCGGCGGTTTTTGGTTTGTTTTTCGGCAGTTGGCTACTTAAGACGTCTGTTTCCTGGTGGGGCGTTGCTTCGGGCCTGTTGCCATTATTGCTGTTGACCGGTTACGTTTCTATTTTCCGGTCAAGAAAACTTAATACAATCTTGTCTTTTTTTGTTGTTTATAATCTTCTGACATTTTTTATTAATAAAAGAGTTGATATTTTTGACCCGGTGATTATTTTTTTTACTCTAGTCATGTTGCCCGAACCGATGACCGTACCCAATCAACCGACCAGACAAATTATTTTTGGAACAACCACAGCTGTTTTTGTTTTGATGCTTTCCTATTTAGCCAATATTCCTGACGTATTGACAGGATCATTGTTAATAACTAATTTATTATTTTTCAAATTCCGATGAAAAAGAAGGATCAAATAATTTTTTAGGCCGTAATCGTTAATAACATTGTAAGTTATTAACGAACGAGCCCTTAGCGGGGAATTATCAAAACCATACCGGCTTCGATTTGATCAGGAGTGGCCAGATTATTAGCCGTCATTATCCGGGTCCAAGCATATAAATCTCCGTAGACTTTTTGAGCTATTATTGAAAGAGAATCACCCGGTTGAACAACATATTTATTTTCTACATAAGTTACCTGGGAAGTGGACGTAGCAGAAATATCTCCGACGGTCGGCTGACGGGGAGTAACTTGAGGAATAACTAACTTTATACCAACCTCTAAATTGGAAGAGTCGGAAATTTTATTAGCAAGAGAAATGTCATAAGCATTAAAACCTGAGCCGTAAAACTTTTCGGCTATATTCCAAAGGTCATCACCTTCGGCAACGACATAAGTCCTCAATGGTTTATTGACCACGACTTTGTTTTTTACTTTGGAAGCAAAATTAAAAGTAGGTAATTTAAAAGCAAAATTAAAATTAATATTTTTTAAAATAAAAAAAACCACTAAAAGACCAACAAATAAACTAAAATACTTTTCTTTAACAGTCAGAATTAAAAGCTTTTGATAATCAAGATTTTTAATCTTTACTGGGTTTTTCTTATAAGCTCGTATCATACGCCCAGATTATATTAGATGGAGCTTGTTATTTCAATAACAAATGTTATGGATTAGGAAGGAGAGATTCTCTATATTGATTTATTGGGCATTGACTATTGATCATCTGGCAAGGTTTATAAAACCTAACACCAAGAAGCCCACTTGTTACTACTTGTGCAATGCAAATAAATCCACTTCCACTAAGTTCTATTTCATAAGAACAAGAGGCTTGTTTTCCACCTATTTGATGCAATGACACATATTTAAGAGAGAATTCTGTCCGTGAAGAATAAAAAGCGTTAATGTCAAATTCTGTCATTTTTTAAGTTTATTAACTTTATGGCGCGACCAAAGGGACTCGAACCCTCAACCTCTTCCGTGACAGGGAAGCGCTCTAGCCAGTTGAGCTATGATCGCATGAATATCATGATACCAAATTAGCTGGATTTTTACAAAATAAAAAAGACTTTAAATCTGCCCAAATTTTCTTCTTTGATTACAAACATAAAACTGTACGTATAAATGTTGCTTTCCTTTCGAGCTTGGTCCTTTTAACATCAGTTGTTCATGACCGTCGAAATTTCAAGAAATGTGATTAAAGTTTTTGAAACTGTAGTCAAATTCAAGCAGGTTTAAAATCTTGGCTTAATTGTAACAGAAAAATAATATTTTGCAAGCGATTATTGGTGGCGACGGAAACATGATCATCTTGCTTCCAATAGATTAAATTTGCAGATAATCTTTATTAAGATTAGGAGAATCTTTCTTTTAAGTGTTTAAGTAGTCCGAAAAATATTAGAGAAGTAACTCTATTCTTAGTTACATCATCGTCCGTACCCTTAAGGTTTGTCGGGTCTACATCTAAAACTAGAGTTTGAATTTCTGAATCGGGACCTATATATAAGGCCAATGGATCATCAAAAGGTAATCCGATATCGTGCATGTTGGCAAGATCTACAATCTGGGATAATTGCACTATCGCATCAAGTAGGTCAAAACCTCTCACCAGTTGTGTAATTTCATCATTTACGATGTCAGGTGATAAATCATTGGCGTGTTTATCTAATATAATACCACCATCCAAGGTTAAATCTGGCAATAATACTTCTGTATCTGAAACTACATAGACACGAGGAACAACTGGAATTCCCGCAGAAGCTAACCCCGTAATTTTCTCACAATATAGATCTGTTTGTGATTCACCTAATCCAGGCCGTGGATAACAATTTGGAAATTTACTTACCAAGCGTGATGTTATGATGGTCTGTTTTTTTGGATGACTGATTTCAACCAAAACTCTTGATAATTTTTTAGAATCATTAAATCTTTCTCGTTCTAAAATACGATATTGATAACCTTGTGTTGTTGATAATATTTCTGCCACACGTAATTATACTATAAGATATGTTTAATTCAATAACATTGCCCACTTAAATAATTAATAGATTCTGCTATACTTATTCTATTATTAATTACTAATAACGCTTATGTATATTGCCATCGGAATATTAGTTCTCTTAATTGTTTATCTCGTCGCCAGTTATA
>Ga0209211_10002846_pt1 | contig 29098 bp, 26 predicted proteins | sample RifGroA2_FD_183992 | JGI IMG/M metagenome (GOLD analysis project Ga0209211, IMG submission 183992) | Groundwater microbial communities from Rifle, Colorado, USA - Groundwater A2 (SPAdes) (version 2) | ecosystem: Environmental > Aquatic > Deep subsurface > Groundwater | place: Rifle, Colorado...
GCATCGGCATGAGCCGCGACGAGGTGATCGCCAACATCGGTACCATCGCCAAGTCCGGCACCAAGGCCTTCTTCGAGCAGCTGTCGGGCGACGCCAAGAAGGACGCCAACCTGATCGGCCAGTTCGGAGTCGGCTTCTACTCCGCCTTCATCGTCGCCGACAAGGTGACGCTGACCACCCGTCGCGCCGGCAGTGCCACGAGTGAAGGCGTGCGCTGGGAGTCGGCCGGCGAGGGCGACTTCACCCTCGAGCAGGTGGATAAGGTTGGCCGCGGCACCGAGATCGTGCTGCACCTGAAGGATGGCAACGACGACTTCCTCAACGACTGGTCGCTGAAGCGCATCGTGCGCACCTATTCCGACCACATCTCGATCCCGATCGAGATGAAGAAGGGCAACAGCTACGGCGAGAACGGCGAAGTGATCGTCAGCGATGATTTCGAAGTGGTCAACGAAGCCTCCGCGCTGTGGACGCGCAGCAAGAACGACATTACTGAAGAGCAGTACCAGGAATTCTACAAGCACGTGGCGCATGACTTTACCGAGCCGCTGGCATGGAGCCACGCCCGCGTCGAAGGCCGCCAGGAGTACACCGAACTGCTGTACATCCCGTCGCGCGCCCCGTTCGACATGTGGGATCGCGAGCGCAAGCAGGGTGTGAAGCTGTACGTGCGCCGCGTGTTCATCATGGAAGACAGCAACAAGCTGATGCCGCAGTACCTGCGCTTCGTGCGCGGCGTGATCGACAGCAACGACCTGCCGCTGAACGTGTCGCGCGAGATCCTGCAGGAATCGAAAGACATCGACGCCATCCGCGCCGGCTGCGTGAAGAAGGTGCTGGGCCTGCTGGACGACCTCGCCGCCAACGAGCAGGACAAGTACGCCGCGTTCTGGAAGGAATTCGGCCAGGTGCTGAAGGAAGGCGTGGGTGAGGACTTCGGCAACAAGGAGCGCATCGCCAAGCTGCTGCGCTTCGTGTCCACCGCATCGGAAGGCGACGTGCCTACCGTGTCGCTGGCCGACTACGTTGGCCGCATGAAGGAAGGCCAGGACAAGATCTACTTCATCACCGCTGACAGCCTGTCCGCGGCGCGCAACAGCCCGCACCTGGAAGTGTTCAAGAAGAAGGGGGTGGAAGTGCTGCTGCTCACCGACCGTGTCGACGAGTGGGTGACCGGCTCGCTGACCGAGTTCGACGGCAAGCAGCTGCAGTCGGTGGCCAAGGGCGCGCTGGATCTGGGCGCGCTGGAAGACGACGCCGACAAGGAAGCGCAGAAGCAGGTGGAAGAAGCCGCCAAGCCGGTGGTGGAGCTGGTGCAGAAGGCGCTGGGCGAGCGCGTGAAAGACGTGCGTGCTACCGCGCGGCTGACCGACAGCCCGGCCTGCCTGGTGGTGGGCGAACACGAGATGAGCGCGCATCTGGAGCGCATGCTGAAAGCCGCCGGCCAGCCGGTGCCGGAAGGCAGCAAGCCGACACTGGAGATCAATCCGGAACACGTGCTGGTCAAGCGTCTGGCTGCGGAAAGCGACGACAGCCGCCGCGAAGACCTCGCGCACGTGCTGTACGATCAGGCATTGCTGGCGGAAGGCGGCAAACTGGAAGACCCGGCCACCTTCGTGAAGCGGATCAACAAGCTGATGCTGGAGTTGTCTGTCTGACCTGGAGCATTGCGGCCAAGGTTGGCCGCAGTGGCTTGCCCGTTACAAACCGTCCTGCCCAGTGGCAGGGCGGTTTTTTATTGGGGGGGGCCATCCGGTAGTGGGTGCTGCGTTGGCAGCGTGTGGCAGTCGGCGCGCTTAGCGAGCCGCGGCGATGTAGGCATCGCCCTGATAGTGTGCACTGGACAATCCCAGTGCCGAGTTGAAAGTCACCATGAAGCGGCGGCCAACCTGGCGGATGGCAATGACTTCGTAGGCAACAGTGTGGTCAAGACGTTGTTCGGTGATGCGATCACCTGGTTGCAATTCCTGGATTTTCATTAAATTCCTTGTTCAATTCTCAATATCAGCGGCGGTAGTGCTGCGGAGCACCTTCCGGACGCGCTGTCGGGTGGCGGAAGTTGATCCGTCCCTTGCTCAAATCATACGGTGACATTTCTACGGTGACGCGGTCGCCCATCAGCACGCGGATGCGGTGCATGCGCATTTTGCCGGAGCCGTAGGCGAGGATTTCCACGCCGTTGTCCAGCAGTACACGAAAGCGCGATTCAGGCAGCATTTCGGTAACGACACCTTGCAGTTCGATCATATCTTCTTTAGACATTGTATTCTTTCGGGTAGCTGGTTCCGTGCCCGGTCATCAGACCATGCACCAAGGCCCGTTCATAAGCAGCATGAACGGGAAAGAAATGTGAAACCGTGTTGGGGAGTGTCGCCTGCGAGGTAGGGCAGGGCAGGCAAAAACAGACGGCAGCAGTACGAAAACTGTGCCAGCAAGACGGAAACAGACAGTACTATACCGCTAAATCCATGATTTGTCAGTTTTTTCGTGTCACAGGACGACAAGCCCCAGTCAGCGATCGCAGGCCAGCTAAAAAGCAGGCGGATGCCGTGCTGGCATCCGGCCGCTTTTGACGGACTGGCTTTAGCTGGATAGCTGCTTCATTGCACTGCGAAAGCGCGCATGCGCGCGTGAAACGGTAGAGAGACTGATATCGAGTTGGCGCGAGGCGGCATAACCGGTCATGCCGTCGATCTCCATCAGGCAGACTGCTTCACGGGACTTTTTCTTCAGGCCGATCATGTCCGCGATGCGTTTCATTTGTTCCAACCGCATGATGATTCTCCTTGCTGGATAACAGGCGACAGCGCATGCCTGATATAAGCTTAGACCGTATTGCCCGAATTACCATGCTGCATGGCACAAGCCGCTTACGCTGGCGGCAGCGTGTCGCTGAAGCTGGCGCGCTGCTGCAGGCGCAGCGCCAGGCCGGCCAGGTTCGGATGCAGCGTGCGCCAGTCGAGATCGGCAAAGCGGAAGTCGAGGTAGCCCAGGCAGCAACCGACGCTGATGTCGGCAATGCCGTAGCTGTCGGCGCAGCACCAGTTGCGCTCGCCGAGGTCGTGCGCCAGGGCGGCCAGGCCGCGGATGACCTTGTCGTGCTGGCGGTTGATCCAGTCGGCACTTTGCAGTGCCGGCGGGCGGCGCTGCTCGATCACGATATTGGCGGCGGCATCGCAGATGCCATCGGCCAGCGCCTCCCAGCGGCGGGCTTCGATCAGCTGGCGGCGTTCCTGCGGGAACAGACGTGCCACCGGGGAAATGCTGTCCAGATATTCGACGATGACGCGGGAATCAAACAGCGCGCTGCCGTCGTCCAGCAGCAATACCGGCACCTTGCCCAGCGGGTTGAACTCGGCGACCCGGCTGCCGGCCTCCCAGGGCAGGTCCAGTTCCAGCGGGCAGTCGATCTTTTTCTCGGCCAGCACCACGCGCACCTTGCGGGCAAACGGGCTGGTCAGTGAGGCAATCAGTTTCATGATGGTGTGTGTGCTTGGCGGCTTGTTTCGCGGGAGTGCGATATTGTAAGCGCAGTATCAGCAACGGCGGGATGAGCGTCAATCGCGCCGTTGCCGGGCCGGGCCTTATTGCAGCTCGATACGGCCGCTGACATTGAGCTGGATGGTGCTTTTACCCGGTTGCCATTCCGGTGTGGTCACCTCGGCGACCGCGTCGGCCGTCATCGCCTTGGCGCGCATCATCAGCGGCGGCATGTTCGGCTGGCTTTCGCCGATGGTCAGCTCTCGCACCTGCTGTTGCGGCTTGCCCAGCGCCTTGCCGGCGGCGGTGGCCTGGTGCTGCAGCAGGGCAATCGCTTCCGGGATCAGTGTCTGCTCGGTGGCCTTGCGCGTGCTGTCGGCGACGCTGAACTGCACCCCTTCTAGCAGCATGTATTTCTGCAGCTGGGCGATCAGCTCGGCGGCGGCGGTAAAGTCGCGGCTGTGCAGGCGGATGTCGGCGCGGCCCTGCCAGCCATTGATCTTGCCGTTCTTGTCGTAGCTGGGCCAGCTATTGTAATTGCCGCTGCTGATGGTCACCTTCGGGTAGCCGGCGGCATCGGCCTTGGCACGGTTGAGGGCGCGATTCAGCTTGTCGGCCAGCTGTGCCGCCTGTGGCTGCCGTTCCTGGATGTACAGCGTCGCGTTCAGCTGGTCATTGGGCAACTCGCGCTGGGCGCTGGCGCTGAGGTTGAGGACGGTGGCGGGCTCGGCCGCCTGGGCCGGTGCCAGCTGGCTCAGCAGCAGGGTGACGCCGAGCAGCAAGGGACGGGAAGAACGCAGGAACAGGGACATGATGGGACCTTTCGCGGTGAAAACAGCGCTGTGACTGTGGCGATGCGTGATGGTTGCAATCGTACCGGCTAATTATGGCCGTTGAATGTAACGCTGTCGTGCGGCGGGCGAGCGGACATGAAAAAGCACGACCCGCGGGTCGTGCTGTGTGTAGGGCGCTTGCCGGTTTCAGCCCAGCAGTAGCGCGTCGTCGTCGATCTGTTCGCCGCGGGTTTTCTCGAACATCGCCAGCAGGTCGCTGACCTGCATCTGCTTGCGCTCGTCGCCGCTGACATCCAGCACCACGCGGCCCTGATGCAGCATCACGGTGCGGTGGCCGTGATCCAGCGCCTGGCGCATGGAGTGGGTGACCATCATCGCGGTAAGCTTGTTTTCCTGCACGATGCGGTCGGTCAGCTCCAGCACGAAGGCGGCGGTTTTCGGGTCCAGCGCGGCGGTGTGTTCGTCCAGCAGCAGGATGCGCGACGGCTGCAGTGAGGCCATCAGTAGGCTGACCGCCTGGCGCTGGCCGCCGGAGAGCAGGTCGATGCGGTCGGCGAGGCGGTTTTCCAGCCCCAGCTTCAGCATCGCCAGCTTGTCGCGGAACAGCTCGCGCTGCTCCGCGCGGATGGCGCGGCCAAAGCCGCGGCTGCGGCCACGGTGCCACGCCAGCGCCATGTTTTCCTCGATGCTGAGCCCTTCGCAGGTGCCGGCCATCGGGTCCTGGAACACGCGCGCCACCATGCCGGCGCGTTGCCAGGCCGGCACGCGGGTGACGTCCTGCTCGTCGATGTGCAGGCTGCCGCTGTTGACGAACAGGTCGCCGGAGATGGCATTCAGCAGCGTGGATTTGCCGGCGCCGTTGCTGCCGATCACGGTCACGAACTGGCCGGATTCGATGGTCAGCGACAGGCCGCGCAGCACCGGATTCTCGATCGGGGTGCCGGGGTTGAAGGTCTTGAACAGATTGTCGGCGCGCAGCATCAGTGCTTTCCTCCGGCCTTGCGGGAAAATTTCGCTTTCAGTTTCGGCAATACCAGGGCAAAGCCCACCAGCAGCGCGGTGATCAGGTTCAGGTCCTGTGCCTGTAGGCCGATGAAGTCGGCGTTCAGTGCCACCGCGATCAGCAGGCGGTACAGCAGCGCGCCGATGATGGTGGCCAGCGTGATCACCCACAGCTTGCGCGACGGCAGCAGGGTTTCGCCGATGATCACCGCGGCGAGGCCGACCACGATGGTGCCGACGCCCATCGACACGTCGGCGCCGCCCTGGGTCTGCACGTACAGCGCGCCGGCCAGCGCGATCAGCGCATTGGACAGCGCCATGCCGGACAGCACCATGCGCTCGGTGGCCACGCCCTGTGCCCGCGCCATGCGCGGGTTGGCGCCGGTGGCGCGCATCGCGAGGCCGGTCTGCGAGGCAAAGAACAGGTCCAGCGCGATCTTGGCGGCGACGATGATCACCGCCAGTACCGCCGGCTGCACCAGCCAGCTGTTTTCCAGCGCCTCGCCGATGAACGGGGCAAACACCGTCGGCGAGCCGATCAGCGGCATGTTAGGCGCGCCCATGATGCGCAGGTTGATCGAGTACAGCGCGATCATCACCAGGATGCTGGCCAGCAGCTGCAGGATGTTGAGGCGCACGTGCAGCCAGGCGGTGACCAGGCCGGACACGGCACCGGCCAGCGCGCCGAAGCCGCAGGCCAGCCACGGGTCGTGGCCGCCGGCGATCAGGGTGGCGGCGACGGCGCCGCCCAGCGGGAAGCTGCCGTCGGCGGTGAGGTCGGGGAAATCAAGGATGCGGAAGGAAATCAGCACGCCCAGCGCCACCAGCGCAAAGATCAGACCGATTTCCAGGGCACCCATCAACGCGATAGGGGTCATGGCTTACCTGCAATAACAAGCGCTCCTGTGCGCCAATCGGTAATCGGGCATCGCGGAGCGCGGGGTGAACAAGGTTGGCCGCAACGGTGGTTGCGGCCAACGTTGGCATTACTTGATGATTTCCTTGGCTTCCTTCAGCAGCGCCGGCGACAGGGTGACGCCCTGTTTCTGCGCCGCGCCCTGGTTCAGCGTCAGCGACAGCTTCTCGCCGACCTGCGGCGCGATGGCGGCGGCTTTCTCGCCTTTCAGGATGCGCACCACCAGCTTGCCGGTCTGGCGGCCGATGTCGTAGTAGTTCTGGCCCAGTGCCGCGGTGGCGCCACGCTTCACCGAATCGGTATCGGCGGCCACCAGCGGGATCTTGGCCTGCTGCGCCACGCCAACCAGCGACTCGTAGGTCGACACCACGTTGTTGTCGGTGCTGGTGTAGATCACGTCGACCTTGCCGATCAGGCTCTTGGCGGCCGGTGCCACGTCCACGGTGCGTGCCGCCGGGGCTTCCACCAGCGTCATGCCGCGCTTGGCCAGCTCGGCCTTCAGTTCCTTGGCCACGATCACCGAGTTGACTTCACCCGGGCTGTACACCATGCCGACGCGCTTGGCGCCCGGCTTCACCTTGCTGATCAGGTCAACCTGCGACGACAGCTTCAGCATGTCGGAAACGCCGGTGACGTTGCCGTTGCCGGCTTTCCAGCTTTTCACCAGCTTGGCGGCGACCGGATCGGTCACCGCGGTGAACACCACCGGGATGCTGCGGGTGCCGGCGACAGTTGCCTGCGCGCTCGGCGTGGCGATGGCCACGATCACGTCCGGCGCGTCACCGATGAACTTGCGGGCGATCTGCGCGGCGGTGGCCGGGTTGCCCTGCGCGCTCTGGTACTGGTACTTGATCTGCTTGCCGGCCTCGAAGCCGGCAGCCTTCAATTCGTCTTCCACGCCCTTGCGCGCGGCATCCAGCGCCGGGTGATCCACAATGGCGGTGACGGCGACCGATTTCATGTCGGCGGCAGTGGCGAACGGGCTGAGGCTGGCGGCCAGCAGCGCGGCCAGGACGGTGCGGCGAGGGAAGTTCATCATGGCGATACCTTTGTTCCGGATGGTATTGTTGACTTGGTAATGCAGCTTTCGCGCAATGATATTGCAAAACCCCGCTTATTTCAGTTTATGCAAAGCAATAATATTTCAAATATTGTATCCATGAGAAGCAATCTGCCATCACTTGGTGCATTGCGAAATGAAAAGGCCCCATAACGGAGCCTGGGCGCTGTTTGCTATCAAAATGGGCAGGGCGGTGGCTCAGTCCAGATATTCGTTGCCGGGCAGGGTCAGGAAGTCGATGAACTCATCGCTGCTGATCAGCAGGTCGAACAGCTGCGCCGCGTCCTCGAACTGGCGGCGCCAGCGGCTGCCGTACTCGGCGCGCAGCTTGTTGATCTCGTCGGCGGCCAGGTCGCGGAACAGGCCCAGCGTCACCTTGCGGCCATCGTCCAGCACCCCTTTCGGGCTGCGTATCCACTGCCAGATCTGCGAGCGGGCGATCTCGGCGGTGGCGGCCTCTTCCAGCAGGTTGTGGATCGGCACGCAGCCGTTGCCGCTGAACCAGGCGCCGAGATACTGGATGCCGACGTTGATGTTGTTGCGCAGGCCGTGCTCGGTGATCGGCGTTTCCGGCTGGAAGTTGAGCAGGTCGGCGGCGGTGATCAGCACGTCGTCGCGCTGGCGTTGCCACTGGTGGACGGCACTGCCCAGCACGCTGCGGAAGGCCTCGTGCGCGAGTGGCACCAGCGCGGGGTGGGCGACCCAGCCGCCATCGTAGCCATCGCGTGCGTCGCGTTCCTTTTCGGCACGGATTTCGGCCAGCGCCAGCTCGTTGCGGCTGGGGTCGTGCTTGATCGGGATCAGTGCCGACATGTCGCCGATGGCCGGCGCGCCGCGCTGGTGGCAGGTCTTGATCAGCTGCAGGGTGTAGGAGCGCATGAAGGGCACGCGCATGGTGATGCGCTCGCGGTCGGCGAGACAGAACTCGCGATTGTGGCGGAAGTGCTTGATGCAGCTGAAGATGTAGTCCCAGCGTCCGGCATTGAGACCGGCGCTGTGCTCTCGCAGTTCGTACAGGATTTCGTCCATCTCGAAGGCGGCGAGGATGTTCTCGATCATCGCGGTGGCCTTGATGCTGCCGCGCGGCAGCTGCAGCAGCTGCTGTGCCGCGACAAAGATGTCGTTCCACAGCCGCGCCTCGAGGTGCGATTCCAGCTTCGGCAGGTAGTAGTACGGCGCGCGGCCAACCTTGTGCAGGGCGGCGGCACTATGAAAGTACGACAGCGCGAAATCGAACAGGCCGCCGTTGACCATCTGGCCGTCGACCAGCAGGTGTTTTTCCGGCAGGTGCCAGCCGCGCGGGCGCACCATCAGCGTGGCGATGTCGTCATTGAGGCGGTAGTGCCGGCCGTCGTGGCCGTGGTAAGCCAGCGTCCTGCGCCAGGCGTCGCGCAGGTTGATCTGCCCCTGCAGCTGGTTGTCCCAGCTCGGGCATTGCGCATCCTCGAAATCGACCATGAACACGCTGGCGCCGGAGTTCAGCGCATTGATCATCACCTTGCGCTCTGCGGGGCCGGTAATTTCGACGCGGCGGTCGTGCAGGTCGGCCGGTAGTGGCGCGATCTGCCACTCGCCTTGGCGGATGGCGGCGGTTTCCGGCAGGAAGTCGGGCAGCGCGCCGGCATCGAGGCTGGCCTGGCGCTGCTGGCGGCGCAGCATCAGCTCGCGGCGTTGCGGCTCGAAGCGGCGGTGCAATGCGGCGACAAAGGCCAGTGCCTCGGGGGTAAGGATGCTGGCAAACGCGCTGGTGACCGGGGCGTTGATGTCCACGCCTTGCGGCAGTGCCTGCGTCATGGCTGTTCTCTCCTGTGCTTGTCGGGTGGTGACGGCAAGTTTCTGTTTTTATTTGCGATCTTGCTTAGCAACTGCTTGCTTTGCGGTGCAGTTTAGCATGTGGCAGTGTGGGAAAATCCGGTAATATCGCGAAACATATTTTACTTTTTGTGAGGTAATGCCCAGTGCTGAAGCAGATGGAAACCTTTGTCGCGGTGGTCAATCTGGGCAGCCTGTCGGCGGCGGCGCGGCAGGAGGGGGTGGTGGCGGCGATGATCGGGCGGCGGCTGGATGCGCTGGAAGAGCGGCTGGGGGTCAAGCTGCTGGTGCGCACCACGCGCAGCGTGACGCTGACGCAGGAGGGCACTGCCTTTTTCGAGGATTGCCAGCGCATCCTGGCCGAACTGGCCGAGGCCGAGGCGGCGGTGGCCTCCGGCAGTGGCCGGGCCCGTGGCCACCTGCGGCTGTCGGCGCCGGCCGGTTTTGGCCGCCGCCACGTCGCGCCGCACATCGCCTCCTTCCAGCAGGCGCATCCCGATCTGCGCGTCACGCTGGACCTGTCCGACCGGCTGGTGGATCTGGCGCGCGACCGCATCGACTGCGCCATCCGCATTTCCGATCTCGCCGATTCCTCGCTGGTGGCGGTGCGGCTGGCGGAAAACCGCCGCGTGGTGGTGGCGGCGCCGGCCTATCTGGCGCGGCACGGCATTCCGCGCACGCTGGAAGACCTGGCCGGCCACAACTGCCTGTCGCTGGGCGAGAGCCAGAGCCGCGGCTGGACTTTCAAGGTCGACGGCGAGCTGCTCAACCTGCGCGTGCGCGGCGTGCTGGAGTGCAATGACGGGGCGGTGCTGCACGACTGGGCGCTGGCCGGGTTGGGGCTGGCGTGGCGTTCGCTGTGGGAGGTGAAGGACGACCTGTCCGACGGCCGGCTGGTGACGGTGCTGGAGCGCTTTTCGTCGCCGGATTATCCTGTGTACGCGGTGGTGCCGCAGCGGCGCTTCCTGCCCGGGCGGGTACGGCTGTTCATCGACCACCTGAAGGCTTGCTACAGCAGCCCCGGCTACTGGGACTAGCGGCGCCGGCTTGCGGCCAACCTTGGGGGGCGGGTCCGCGATTGGGAGACTATCTAGTGGCGGCACCAGAGTGCGCGACGGGGAGTGGGCAGGCGGGCGGCAGGCGCTGGCGTGGCCGCCCGCCGGGCAGGCTAGGGGGTTTCCGCCGACAGGGTGCGGTTCTTGCCGGCCAGCTTGGCGCGGTACATGGCGCTGTCGGCACGTTCGATCACGTCGGTATCGCACTCGCCGAGGTGCCACAGCGCGACACCGGCGCTGAAGGTCACCACCAGCCGGTCCTGATTGGCGAGGTAGAAGTTCTTGGTTAGCTCGCGCTGCAGGCGCTGCACCAGCTCGACCGCCTCGTTGATGCCGGTATCCGGCAGCAGCACCACGAACTCCTCGCCGCCGAAGCGGGCGACGATGTCGGAGCTGCGCATCGAGCGGTGCATCAGCTCCACCAGATACTTCAGCACGTCGTCACCGGTCAGGTGGCCGTAACGGTCGTTCAGCTGCTTGAAGTTGTCGACGTCGATCAGCGCCACCGACAGCGGCTGGCCGCTGCGCTTGGCGCGACTGATCTCGCGCTCGAAGTGCTCTTCCAGGCCGCGGCGGTTGTAGGCGCCGGTGAGCTGGTCTTCCTTGATCTTGGCGCTGGCCGCTTCCAGCGCGTGTTCCAGCTCGCTGATGCGCTGCTGCGCGCTGTGCACCTCGTTGCGGGCCGCCAGCAGTTCTCCGTGCGATTCGCTGAGATTGGTCTGCATGTTGGCGGTATCGCTCAGCAGCAGTTGCAGGATGTCGTTCAGCTGGTTGACGTCCTGGGTGCCGCGGATGCTCTCGCTGTGGCTGTGTAGGCGTTGCTGGAAGTCGCCGGTGCTGCTGCTCATCAATGACAGCTTGTCGAGGAAGGTGTCCAGCAGCGCGCGCAGCGAGTTGGTGGCCTCGTCCAGCGAGTGTTTCAGCGTGCCCTGCTTGTGGATCACTTCCTTGAGGCTGGCTTCCAGCTGGTAGATGTGCTGGATCGAGATGTTCGGCTGCGCCAGGATCTGTTGCAGGCCGCTGATCTGGCCGACCAGATAGCTGTCGGACTGGTTCAGCTCGGCGACATTCTGCAGCATCAGCTGCATCAGGTTGGACAGGCCGGTGACCAGCCGTTCGTCGTCCTGCGACTGCAGCTCGAGGCGGATCAGGAAGCTGCGCAGCTGCGGGAAGAAATTGTCGACATCGTGGCTGTTGTGGATGCTGCCCAGCGCGTTGCGGGTGTCGCTGAAGTGCTGCGACAGTTCCGGATAGTGTACCAGTCGCGGCTCGATGCCGAACTTGAGGGTGTAGTCGAAGACATCCTTCCACACCTGGCAGCGGTCGCCGTCGTCCGTCTCGTCGGCCGCCTGGTTTGGCACCGGCGCGCTGTTGGGGCGCGTGGCGTCGGCATCCGTTTGCGCGGCTTGGCCGGTCGCCGGCTGTAGCCAGCTTTTCACCAGATTGTGCAGCTTTTCGTTGAGTTCGTCCGGGGTGTTGCCGAAGGACAGTAGCACCCGTTCCAGTGCCGACTGCTTGTAGTTCTGGCTCAGGGCCGGATTGCGGATTTCCCAAGCCTTCATCAGGTCCTGGATCAGGCTGCCCCAGTTTTGCGCCAGCTGGCGGTTGCGGCCGTTGAGTTCGGCCAGTTCCAGCGTTAGCTGTGGCACCAGTTCCCATTTTTCATCGTCGATGGCACGGCGCAGCTTGGCGATGGCAATCTTGCTGCTGGCTTCTTCTGCCGGCAGGCTCTCGTAGGCGCGCAGCAACAGGTCGGCCAGCTTGTTGCTGCGGGCCTCGGTCGGCACGCCCATGATTTCGCTGTAAACGCGTTCGAAATTGTCCGGTGTCGGGAGGAGTTTGCGCAGCGTCAGCTGTTTCAGCGTTTCGCGCGCGGTGTCGATTGGATTGTGCGTCGTCATGGACCAGACCCTGGAGCTTTTATGAGCAGCCATTATGTTTTTTTGAGCCTGCAGTGAAGGTCAGAACCGGTGCGGTTATGGAGTCTCCGAGGCGGTGCTATTGTCCAGCAGCTGGAAAAACACCTCGTTGTTCCGGATCATACCAAGTTCATTACGCGCACGCTCTTCGATTGCGGCAGAACCTTGCTTCAGGTCACGCACTTCGGCGTCGAGTGCGGCGTTGCGGCCAACCAGGACTGCGTTGGCCGCACGTTGTTCCTCGACCTGGGAGTCGAGTTGCCAGACCCTGAGCCAGCTGCCCTTGCCTAGCCAGAGTGGCCATTGCAGGGCAGCGATCAGGACAATCAGCGTCAGGGTCAGCCAGCGCATTGCTTATTTCAGGTGGTAGAAGGCAGCACGGCCCGGGTACCAGGCGGCATCACCCAGCTCTTCTTCGATACGCAGCAGCTGGTTGTACTTGGCCATGCGGTCGGAGCGCGACAGCGAGCCGGTCTTGATCTGCATGCAGTTGGTAGCCACGGCCAGGTCGGCGATGGTGCTGTCTTCGGTTTCGCCGGAGCGGTGGCTCATCACGCTGGTGTAGCGCGAGCGCTTGGCCAGGTCAACGGCTTTCAGCGTTTCCGACAGGGTACCGATCTGGTTCACCTTCACGAGCAGCGAGTTGGCGAGGCCGCCTTCGATGCCTTTGGCCAGGATCGCCGGGTTGGTCACGAACAGGTCGTCGCCGACCAGCTGCACGCGGTCGCCCAGACGCTCGGTCAGGATCTTCCAGCCGTCCCAGTCGTGCTCGCTCATGCCGTCCTCGATCGAGATGATCGGGTACTTGTTGGCCAGCGTTTCCAGGTAGTCGGTGAACTGCTCGGAGGACAGCGACAGGCCTTCGGCGGTCAGGTGGTACTTACCGTCCTTGTAGAACTCGCTGGAGGCGCAGTCCAGTGCCAGCATCACGTCCTGGCCGGCAACATAACCGGCGGCGTCGATGGCTTCCAGAATCAGCGTGATCGCTTCTTCGTGGCTGGTCAGGTTAGGCGCGAAGCCGCCTTCGTCGCCGACGGTGGTGGCGTAGCCCTTGCTGTCGCACAGTTTCTTCAGCGCGTGGAAGATCTCGGCGCCGCAGCGCAGTGCTTCGCGGAAGGTGGCTGCGCCGACCGGCAGGATCATGAATTCCTGGATGTCGAGGGTGTTGTTGGCGTGGGCACCACCGTTGATCACGTTCATCATCGGTACTGGCAGCGCCATCGGGCCCGCACCGCCGAGGTAGCGGTACAGCGGCAGGCCGGCGTCTTCGGCGGCGGCGCGAGCCACGGCCATCGATACGGCCAGCATGGCGTTGGCGCCAAGGCGGGATTTGGTTTCGGTACCGTCCAGCTCGATCAGGGTCTTGTCGATGAAGGCCTGGTCGGAAGCGTCGAGGCCGATGATGGCTTCGCAGATTTCGGTGTTGATGTTTTCAACGGCTTTCAGTACGCCCTTGCCGAGGTAGCGGCCTTTGTCGCCATCGCGCAGTTCCAGTGCTTCCTTCTCGCCGGTGGAGGCGCCGGATGGTACAGCAGCGCGGCCCATCACGCCGGAGTCCAGCAAGACGTCGGCTTCAACTGTCGGGTTGCCACGGGAATCGAGGATTTCGCGGGCAATCACGTCGATGATCGAACTCATGAATGTTTCCTTCAAGGGGTCTAGGTTAGTCAAACCGGAATACGGTGCGGCCAACCTTGCAACAGGTTGGCCGTGAAATCAACCTGTTACAGCGTTTGTTCGACAAACGGCTGGCCCTTGACCAGCGCATCGATCTGCTTGAGCGTGTGCAGCAGCTCTTTCATGCGCGGCAGTGGCCAGGCGTTGGGGCCGTCGGACATGGCTTTGGCCGGGTCCGGATGGGTCTCCATGAACAGGCCGGCGATGCCGGTGGCCACTGCGGCACGCGCCAGTACCGGTACGAATTCGCGCTGGCCGCCGGAGCTGGTGCCCTGGCCGCCGGGTAGTTGTACCGAGTGGGTGGCGTCGTACACCACCGGGCAGCCGGTTTCGCGCATGATCGCCAGCGAGCGCATGTCGGAGACCAGATTGTTGTAGCCGAAGGAGGCGCCGCGTTCGCAGGCCATGAAGCTGTCCGGGTCGAGACCGGCTTCCAGCGCGGCTTCGCGCGCCTTGTCGATCACGTGTTTCATGTCGCCCGGCGCCATGAACTGGCCCTTCTTGATGTTCACCGGCTTGCCGCACACGGCGACGGCGCGGATGAAGTCGGTCTGGCGCGCGAGGAAGGCCGGGGTCTGCAGCACGTCGACGACGGCGGCGACGTGCGGTACCTGTTCTTCGGTGTGCACGTCGGTCAGCACCGGCACGCCGATCTGGCGGCGTACTTCGGCCAGGATGCGCAGGCCTTGTTCCATGCCGAAGCCGCGGAACGACTTGCCGGAGGAGCGGTTGGCCTTGTCGAAACTGGACTTGTAGATGAAGTTGATGCCCAGTTCGCTGGTGATTTCCTTCAGCTGACCGGCGGTATCCAGCGCCATCTGTTCGCTCTCGATCACGCAGGGACCGGCGATCAGGAACAGCGGGTGGTCAAGACCGACTTCGAATCCGGCGAGTTTCATGGTGTGTGTCCTTCAGCTGGAAACAGGGTTGGCCGCAGTGCTGCGGCCAACCCTGGATGGCATCAAGCCTTGGCTGTATCAGCCTGGTAGGCGAGGGCCGCTTTGACGTAGGCGATGAACAGCGGGTGGCCGTCACGCGGGGTGGAAGTGAATTCCGGATGGAACTGGCAGGCGAAGAACCAGCGGTGGTTGCCCAGCTCGATGGTTTCCACCAGCTTTTCGTGGCCGGCAGACAGGCCGCTGATGGTCAGACCGGCTTCCTGCAGACGACCAACGTAGTGGTTGTTGACTTCGTAGCGGTGACGGTGACGCTCGGTGATCTCGGTGTTGCCGTACACGCGAGCCGCCAGCGAACCGGCGGCCAGCTCGCACTGCTGGCTGCCCAGGCGCATGGTGCCGCCGAGGTTGGAGTTCTCGTCGCGGGTTTCGATCTTGCCGTCGTGGTTGACCCACTCGTCGATCAGTGCCACCACCGGGTAGTCGGTTTCGAGGTCGAATTCGGTGGAGTTGGCGCCAGCCATGCCGGCCACGTCACGGGCGTACTCGATCAGCGCGATCTGCATCCCCAGGCAGATGCCGAGGTAAGGGATGTTGTTTTCGCGGGCGAATTTCACCGCCTTGATCTTGCCTTCCACGCCACGCTTGCCGAAGCCGCCCGGGACCAGGATCGCGTCCATGTCCTTCAGCGATTCGGCGCCGTCACGCTCGATCTCTTCCGAGTCGACGTAGATGATGTTGACGTTGGTGCGGGTGTGCACGCCGGCGTGTTTCAGCGCTTCGGTCAGCGACTTGTACGATTCGGTCAGGTCGACATACTTGCCGACCATGGCGATGTTGACCGCATGCTGCGGGTGCTCGATGGCGTCGATGATGCCGTTCCACACCGACAGGTCCGCTTTCGGCAGCTCCAGCTGCAGCTGTTCGCAGATGATGTCGTCGATACCCTGCGCGTGCAGCATGCCCGGTACCTTGTAGATCGAGTCGGCATCGTAGCAGCCGATCACCGCGTTCTCTTCCACGTTGCAGAACAGCGCGATCTTGCGCTTTTCGTCTTCCGGCAGCTCGCGGTCCATGCGGCACAGCAGGATGTCCGGCTGGATGCCGATTTCGCGCATTTCCTTCACCGAGTGCTGCGTCGGCTTGGTCTTGATCTCGCCGGCGGTGGCGATATAAGGCACGTAGGAGAGGTGCACGAACAGGGTGTTCTTGCGGCCGTGGTTGGAGCGCATCTGGCGGATCGCTTCCAGGAACGGCAGCGATTCGATGTCGCCGACCGTGCCGCCGATTTCCACGATGGCCACGTCCACGTCACCGGCGCCTTCGCGTACTTTCAGCTTGATCTCGTCGGTAATGTGCGGAATCACCTGCACGGTGCCACCGAGATAGTCACCACGGCGTTCCTTGGTGATCACCGATTCGTAGATCTGGCCGGTGGTGAAGTTGTTGCTTTTCTTCATCTTGGCTTTGATGAAGCGCTCGTAGTGACCCAGATCCAGGTCGGTTTCCGCACCGTCTTCGGTTACGAAGACTTCGCCGTGCTGGAACGGGCTCATGGTGCCCGGATCGACGTTGATGTAAGGGTCGAGCTTCAGCATGGTGACTTTAAGCCCGCGAGACTCAAGGATAGCGGCGATGGACGCAGCGGCGATGCCCTTGCCGAGGGAGGACACCACACCGCCGGTTACGAAGATGTACTTGGTCATGGGAATGCAACTCTGTTGGAATCTGTGATTTTAACCGAAAGTCGCACTTTTTTGAATGGGCAATGCGCGACTGTTTGCCGTTTGCCCGCAATTACTTGCCGGCGACGCACCGGGCGGGCGGCGCGGGTTTTCGTGGTGCAAGCCACAGTTGCCCGCCGTCGCCGCGCTTCATGACAATTAAAGCGTGCGCGCGCCGTAGCCTTGTTGTATTATTGCGGATTCTTTTGGCCGCTCAAGCATGGCGGGTGATACTGTCGGGTTCCATAACCGGCAGGGCACCGTCTTGTCGAATGGCTTCTTAATATGGTATAAGTTTACCTTTTACCGGCTTTTGGGAGTGATGAACCATGGCGCGTGTTTGCAAAGTCACCGGCAAGCGTCCGATGACCGGGAACAATGTGTCCCACGCCAATAACAAGACTAAGCGTCGTTTTCTGCCTAACCTGCAATATCGCAAGTTCTGGGTAGAGAGCGAAAATCGTTGGGTGCGTCTGCGTATTTCTAACGCAGCACTGCGTACCATCGATAAGGTAGGCATCGACGCCGTTCTGGCCGACCTGCGTGCTCGCGGCGAGCTGTAATTTTTCGACCGACGAAATCGACAATAAGGAATAGCCATGCGCGACAAGATCAAGCTGGAATCGACCGCAGGTACCGGTCATTTCTACACTACCACCAAGAACAAGCGTACGATGCCTGAGAAAATGGAGATCAAAAAGTTTGATCCCGTTGCTCGCAAGCATGTTCTGTACAAGGAAATCAAACTGAAGTAATTCAGTCTGGTTGTCTTGTTGAAAAAAGCCCTTTGATTCGTCAAAGGGCTTTTTGTTTGGCTGCTGCCGTTGTGCGGTGGTGTTGATGCGCTGCGACCAGGGTTGGCCGCAGCGGGTTGTTCATTTACCGGGCAGGGCGATGCGCAGGCCGCGCGCCAGCGGGGACAGGCCCAATGCGTAGCGCACCACCTCCTGTTTCAGCCTGCCGGGGCGGTTGGCCAGCTTCAGCGCCAGATTGCGCAGCAGGCGCAGCGGCGGGGCGCTGTTGCCAAAACCGTAGCAGAAGGCATCCATCAGCCGCTGCATGGCGTGGTTGGGCAGCATGCGCTGGCGCTGGTAGCGTTGCAGCAGCGCCGGTGCCGCCGGGTCCTGCCCCTGGCGGAAGGCCTCGTGCAGCAGCGCGGACAGCGCCTGCACATCCTGGAAACCGAGGTTGACGCCCTGGCCAGCCAGCGGATGGATGGTGTGCGCGGCATCGCCGGCCAGCACCACGCGACCGCGATGGTAGCTTTGCGCGTGGCGGCGGGTGAGGGCGAAGCTGCCGCGGCTGACCAGCTGGCGCAGCACCGGCAGGCGGGCGGGGAATTCGCGCTGGAAGGCGGCGATCAGTGCCGCTTCGCTGAGGGTTTCCAGCTCGCGTACCCGTGCCGGCTGGTGATACCACACCAGCGAGGCGTAGTCGCCGGGCAGCGGCAGCAGCGATTGCGGGCCGTTGGCGGTGAATTGCTGCCAGGTGATGTCGCGCTCGCCGCCCTCGATGGCGAAGGTGGCGACAAAGGCGTGCATCGGGTAGTCGTGGCTGTTGATGCCGATGCCGGCCAGCCGGCGCGCGGCGGACTGGGCGCCGTCGGCGGCAACCACCAGCCTAGCGGCAAACTGGCGACCGCTGCCCAGCGTCACCAGGCAGTGATCACCCTGTTCGCTCAGCGATTGCAGCAGGTCGGGGCAGATCAGCTCGATATTGTCGTGCTGCGCCAGCGCCTGCTGGCAGGCCAGCTGCACGATGCGGTTCTCGATGATGTGGCCCAGTTCCGCCTCGCCCAGCTCGGCGGCATCGAACAGCGTGCCTTCCTGCTCGTCGTTTTCCCACACCAGCATGCGCTGGTACGGCGCGCTGCGCATCGCCTCGATATACGGCCAGGCACCGATGCGCTGCAGCAGCAGCCGCGATGCCGGGCTGATGGCGGACACGCGCAAATCCGGCGCGCTGGCCGGATCGAAGGCGGCGGGCGCCTGTTGTTCCAGCACCACGATGCGGCGACCGCTGTCGGCCAGTGCCGCGGCCAGTGCCGCCCCGACCATGCCGCCACCGACGATGAACAGATCAGCTTGTTCGACCATGTTTAGCCTCTTGTACCGAATAAAGTCGGGGCCGACTGTAGCAGTACGCCTTGCGGCCAACCTTGGTTTGGGTCAAATCCCGTCCAGCGCCGCCTGCAGCCGCGGGATGATGAAGGAGATGAAGGCCTGGTGCTTGCGCGGCATCGGCTGGTGGTAGGCAAACACCAGGAACACCGGCCAGCCGGCGGCGCGCCACTGCGGCAGCACCGCGACGATGTCGCCTTTTTCCAGCAGCGGCTTGGCCATGTAGCTGGGCAACAGGCCGATGCCGTGCCCGGCCTGGATGATGCTGGACACCACTGCGTACTGATCCACTACCAGCGACGGGCAGATATTGAGGGTGGCACTGGTGTCGTCGCAGGCCAGCCGCCATTCGCTGCCCTGCTTGCCGTAGTAGGCGTTGCTGATCAGGCGGTGCTGGTGCAGCTGCTCGGTGCTGGCCGGCGCAGGGTGCTGCGCCAGATAGGCCGGGCTGGCGTACAGCGCCTCCCACACCAGCCCCACCGGGCGCGCCACCAGCCGGTCGTCGTGGACATTGCGTGTGCGCAGGGTAAAATCCAGCCCCTCGCCGACCGGGTCCTGGATGCGGTTTTCCACTTTCAGCTCGATGCGCAGCGCCGGGTACAGCATCGCCATCTCCGCCAGCAGCGGCCCCAGCAGCTGTTGCGCGAGGCCGGCGGAGCAGCCGATGCGCAGCACGCCTTCCACGCTGTCGCGCGCCTGTTCGATGTCGTGACGCACGCTGTCCAGCAGTTCGCGCAGGCGGGTGGCGTGCGCGGCCAGCCGCTGCCCGCTTTCGGTGAGCGCCACGCGGCGGGTATTGCGCAGCACCAGCACGGTGCCCAGCTCCTGTTCCAGTTCCTTGATCAGCTGGCTGATGCGGCTCTTGGCGCAGTGCAGCGCCTCGGCGGCGGCGGTAAAGCTGCCGTGGCGGGCGAGGGCGTCGAAAGCCAGTAGCGCGTCAGGCGAAAGGGTTGGCGTTGTTTTCATTGCAGAACAATCTGTTTAGCATTGTGTGGTGTTCAGTAGTGTAACGCGGGATTAAGCTGTCGTTCACCTCGCTGTCATGGTTTTGCAACCTGCGCGACGGTTGATGCACTCCAGTGTGACCTATGGCCGACCGCCCATGTCGGCCATTTTTTTTGCAGCCGCAGCGGCTGCCAGACGGAAAATCATGTTGCCTTATGTTGCCTTGACCACGGCCATGCTGCTGTGGGCCAGTTCCTTCATCGCCCTGAAAATCGTGTTCCAGGTGTTTGACCCGCTGTTCGTGCTGTTCTGTCGCATGGTGATCGCCACCGCGCTACTGCTGCCGCTGATGGCGTGGCAGGGCTCGCGCTGGCACTACCGCGCCGGTGACTGGAAGTGGATCCTGCTGCTCGGCCTGTGCGAGCCGTGCCTGTATTTCCTGTTCGAGGCGCAGGCGCTGCTGTACACCAGCGCCTCGCAGGCCGGGTTGATCACTGCCACGCTGCCGGTGCTGGCCGCGCTCGGCGCATTGTTGTTCCTGCGCGAGCGGCTTGGCCGGCGCGCCTGGTGCGGTATCGCGATCTCGCTGCTGGGCGTGGCGTGGCTGACGCTGACCAGCGAATCCTCGGCCGCGGCACCGAATCCGCTGCTGGGCAACACGCTGGAGTTCCTGGCCATGGTCTGCGCCACCGGTTACGTGCTGATGGCGAAGAAGCTGTCCAGCCGCTATTCGGCGCTGGCGATTACCGCGATCCAGACGGTGATGGGTTGTGTCTGGTTCGGCGTCAGCCTGCTGACGCCGTGGGCCAGCTGGCCGCAGGCGTTCCCGGCCGACGCGGTGTTCTGGGTGGTGTACCTCGGCGCCTTCATCACCCTTGGCGCCTACGGCCTGTACACCTGGTCGGTGTCCAAGGTGCCGGTGGCGATGGCGGCGGCGTTCATCAACCTGATTCCGGTGTTCACCCTGCTGCTGGCCGGCCTGTTGCTGGACGAGCGCCTCAACGGCTGGCAATGGCTGGCCTGCCTGCTGGTATTGGGCGGGGTGATGCTGAGCCAGAGCAAGCGCCCTGCCACGGCGGCTTGAGTTTGCCGCCGGGCGATAGTGTATTACCCTTGCGCTTTGGCATTATTTACCGGTGGCTTTTTATGACGTCCTCTCTCGCGGCACTCGCCGCCGCTTGTTGCCTGCTGCTGCCGGCGCTGTCCCTGGCTCAGGCCCAGACGCCGGCCATCGCGCATGGCGCGGCCGAAGCGGCCACACCGGCCGCCACTGCCCACGAAGCGCCACACGAGAAACTGTCCCCGTCGATGCGACCGCTGTCGCCGCCGGTGCGGGTCAATCATCCGCCGCGACGCCTGCCGCAACAGGCGGCGCCCTACGCCAGGCCGGCAGTCAGGCATAAGCAGCCACACGCACCAGCGCACCGGCAGCCGGCGATGGCGGCGCCGTTGCGTGCCGCCGCCGCGCTGGCTAGCCGGCTGTTGCCGCGCGGCCAGCATGGCGACAAGTCGCCGCGGCTGACGGTGCTGGCCTGCGCCGACGGTGCACCGCGCCACGGCGCGCAGGGCGCGCTGTACCTGGTGCAGAACCCCGGCAACCAGCTGCTGCTGGGCGAGGCGGGCGTCAGCCAAGCGGTGCGCCAGCTGCGCACGCCGCTGCTGCTGGTGCTGGCCAGTGCCGACTGCAAGGCGGTCAACACCGCGCGCAGCGATTTTTCGGCACTGCCGCTGGCCGAGCAACGCACGCTGCTGAGCATCAATGTCGACAAGGGCGGCACGCCGCTCTCGGCGCAGCTGGACAACCTCGACAACCAGGTCGAGGCGGCGGTGCTGCACTACGGCGGCGAGGTCGAGGCCGGCCGGCTGTCGGTGATCGGCGCCTATTACGATGCCGCCGGCCAGCTGGGCAAACGCGGGCAGCTGGTGGTGACCAGCATCAACGGCGAACGCGACAAGGCCACCATTGCACGCCTGCTGCGGCAGCGGGCGGTGTTCAATGCCGCCACCGGCATCGGTACGCCACTGGCCAGCAGCAGTCACTGACTCTTCTGCGCTATTACGATTGCGGCCAACCTTGCAGGACAAGGTTGGCCGCAATGCCTTGTGGCGTGCATCACGCCTGCCGTGACGGCGCGGCTGTACTACGCTACACAGCAACAGCCTGTCGAAAGTCGCGCCATGTCCACTTCTGCCCGCCGCATCCTGAAACGTCGCCTTGCCCGCTATCGTCGCGACATCCTGCTGGCGCGGCAGCAGCTGAGCGCAGCCGACAATGGCGAGGCGCTGCACCAGTTGCGCATCGGCCTGCGCCAGTTGCGCAGCCTGCTGCGCGGCCTCGGTACCTTGCCGGGTGCGGCGCCGCTGCTGCGGCTGTCGGCGCAGCTGCGGCAGCTGGCCGCGGCCGGCAATGACTGGCGCGACCGTGAAGTGCGGCTGGCACTGCTGCAACAGGCGGCCGGCGAAGCCGACAGCCAGGCCTTTGCCGCCTGGCGCCGGCGCGAGGTGATGGCGCTGCAGGCCGGGCGGCTGGATTTGCAGCAGCAGGCGATGGTGCTGGACCAGCTGCTGCCGGCCTTGCAGCGCGCCTGTGCGCCGCTGCTGGCGCACCGCAACCGGCGGCTGCGGCGCACACTGCGGCGGGCACTGTTGCAGACGCGGCGCCGCTACCGCCGCGCCCGGCGTGACTGGCAGCGACAGCCGGGCGATGCCTTGCTGGCGCACCGGCTACGGTTGCTGGCCAAGCGGCTGCGTTACCAGATTGAGGCCGGCGGCAAGCTGCTGGGCCAGCGCTGGCGGCGGCGGGCGCAACGGGCCCGCGACTGGCAGCAGCAGCTGGGCGACGAACGTGACCGGCAGTTACTGCTGCAAAGCATCGAGCGCGATCGCATTCCGCTGCCGGCGGCGGCGCGGCGCTGGCTGGAGCAGGGCGCCAGCGCCAACCTTGGCGGCCTGCTGCAGGCCGCCAGCGCGTCCTGAGCGCGCGGCCTTGCCGGTTGCGGCGGTGAACTGTCTGCGGCCAACCTTGCTGCGCACGCGTCGCCGTCAGCAGCGGCGGCCGCGGCAGATGGCGAACTGGCGAACTGGCGACGTATCGCCTGGCGCGGCCGCCTGCATCGTTGGCCGCCGCTCTCCCGGCGCGGCCAGCCCAATTACGCCCAATCAGGCCCAATCCAACCCGGCTCAATCCCAGCCGGCGTGCACCATGCCGTCGGCGCGCCGCTACCCTGCAGTCACTCGCTTTTCCTGGTGCGCGGCTTGCGTGGCGCGGTGGTCGGCAGTCCTTGCTGGATGCGGTGCAGACGGCGACGGATGTCGTCGGTATCGAGCCAGATGTCCTCGCCGCGGAAGATGCGCTCCAGTTCCTCCGCGCTGAGGAAGGGCATGCACACGTGGCGCATCACCTTCTCGAACCACTTGCCGCTGGCCATCACCTGCGCCTGCTGCTCGTTGCCCTTGCCGATCAGCGCCGACGAGTAGTTGTGGAACATCAGCTGGCAGGTGTCGTGCACGATCAGCTCGTCGCCGGCGAGGAAGATCAGCGCGCCCATCGAGTAGGCGCGCGCCTCCAGAATGGTGATCACGTGCGCCGGGCTGGCGGCGATGTTGTTGATGATCTGCAGCCCGGTATCGAAATTGCCGCCCTGGGTGTTGAGGTGCAGGAAAATGATGTCGGATTCGCTGGTGCTGCGCAGCGTGTACAGCAGGTCGGTGTAGTGGATCGGCGCGCCGATCTCGCCGGACAGGTAGAACGAGATCTGGCGGATCACGCCCTGGGTTTCGTAGCGGCGGAACAGCGGCACCTTCTTGCTGTCGTCGTCTTCGTCTTCTTCCAGCGCGGCGCTTGGGGTGATGTGTGGCTGGTGCATCGCGGCTCCTTGGGGTGCGGCAGCAGGGACGGCTTTATCTGGATAGTAGCCGGCGGCACGCGCTTTTGTCGGCGAGCTGCAGGCTGCTGGCGACAACGCCGGTTACAACACGGACACACGGCGGCGTGGTGCTGCGGCTTACACTGCGGCTGAGCACGCGCTGCGGCCAACCCTGCTGCGCAGCGGCAATGACTGGCGAATCTGGCAGTAGATAGTAAGCTGAACCATGTTGGCCGCATTTTATGCGACCATGCTTGACCGGATGGCGGATGAGGGACGGGATGAAACAGACATTGCGGCACGGCTTGCCGCTGCTGCTGGCCATGGCGTCGTGGCCGGTGGCGGCACAGCCGACGATCACGCTGCATTACTACGAGCGGCCGCCGTTCATGGTGCGGCAGGATAGCGGAGGGGCCAGCGGTCTGACCGCCGATCGCGCGCGGCGGGCTTTTGCCCGCGCCGGCATCCCGATCCGCTGGGCGCTGACGCCGGCCAAGCGCCAGCTTGCCCTGTTGCGCGCCAATGGCGGCCACGACTGCGCCGTCGGCTGGTTCCGCACCCCGCAACGGCAGGCTTACGCGCTGTTCAGTCGCGCCATCTACCAGGATCGCGGCGTGGTACTGATCGCGCGCAGCCAGTGGCTGTCGCCGGCTGGCAGCACGCTGGAACAGCTGCTGGCCAATGACCGCCTGCACCTGCTGTACAAGGACGGGCTGACCTACGGCAGCTACGTGCAGAGCAAGCTGGGCATGGCCAAGGCCGACATCAACTACAGCACCATGGAACAGCCGCAGCTGCTGCGCATGGTGGCGGCCGGCCGCGCCGATGCCATGTTCGCCACCCGCGAAGAGGCGGAAATGCTGCTCACCAGCGGCGAATCCGGCCATGGCGCGCTGCAGCTGCTGGCGTTTCCCGACGTCGGCGCCGGCGACACGCGCCACATTATGTGCAGCCGCCGCGTCGGCGACGCGCTGATGCGGCGGCTGGATGCCGCCATCGCCAGCGAGATCCGGCTGGCGCTGCGCTAGCCGGCGCCGCTGCCGTTCGCGTGGCGGCCAAGCTGGGCCAGGGTCGGCCGCAAACCGCCGTGATGTTCAGGCCGCGGGCGCACGGCTGACTGGCCAGTTGATGGCCGGCAACTGTTCAAAGCCCGGCTTGGCGAACAGGTAGCCCTGATACAGGTGCACCGTCTGCGTCTGCAGCCAGGCCAGTTCGTCCTCGCTTTCCACGCCCTCGGCGATGATCTCGATGTGCAGCGCCTGGCACACGCCGATAATCCCCTTCACGATCGCCTGCCGCACCAGATCAAGGTGAATGTTGCGCACCAGCGCCATGTCCAGCTTGATGATGTCCGGCTGGAATTCCGCCAGCAGATTGAGCCCGGAATAGCCGGCGCCAAAATCGTCGATCGCGGTCTGGAAACCCTGGCGCTTGTACTCGGCCATGATGCTTTTCAGGTGCGCCTTGTCCACCAGCTGCTCGCTCTCGGTGATCTCGAACAGCAGGCGGTTGGTGGGGAAGTTGAAACGCTGTGCCGCCGCCAGCGTGGTGCGGATGCAGGTCGCGGCCTGATACACCGCATTGGGCAGGAAGTTGATGCTGACAAAACAGGGAATCGCCAGCTTGGCCGCCAGCTCCACCGCTTTCACGCGGCAGGACTGGTCGAACACGTAGCGGTTGTGCTCGTTGACCTGCTGCAGGATGCTGGCCGCGCCGCTACCGTCACGCCCGCGCACCAGTGCCTCATAGGCAAACACGCTGCGATCGCGCATATCGACAATCGGCTGGAACGCCATGGTGAAGTCAAAGCCCAGCGGCGGTGCGTCGTGGCAGGCGTGGCAGGGCTTGATGTCGGGCGGGGCGGTCTGCATGTAGGGGACTCCTGGAGAAGGGCTGGCCCGGCGGGGGCAGCTGGCGGGGAAACGGCCGCGCGGTGGCGGCGCAGGCGTCACATTATGGCACCGTTTCAAACGCCGGTTCCGGATTGCCGCAGCCGGGCCGCATCGTCACGGTGATTGCGCCTGTTCTTGCCGTCGGCATGCGGCTAGCCGCAGCTCCGCAGCAATGCCTGTCGCGCAACACGCCGGCGTGCGGCGGGGCGGGGGCAGGCAATGGGCCAAACAATTGCGGCCAACCTTGGCAACAAGGTTGGCCGCAAGCATGGCTGCCGCGTCGAATGGGGCGCGGCTACATGTCCAGCTTGGTGATGCGGGTGCCTTCCAGCGTCAGGTTGGCCATCAGCCCGCTGTTGGTCATCACGAAGCCGACCACCGGCTGCATCGCGGTATTGAGGTCGATCTCGCCGTTGGCCCCGACATTGAGCAGCGCGACGGAGGCATCGGCCCCCACGGTCCAGCCGCTGCCGGTGCGGAATTTGTTGAGCGCATCCTGGGTCATGAACAGGAAGATCACCGCCTTGGATTGCGCGCCGATCTGCCAGCCGAAGGAGCCGCTGACGGTCTGGTAGTAGCCGGCGGGTTTGCCTTCCATGCGCAGTGCGCCCTTGCCGTATTCGGCGCCCACCACCAGCCCGGCGGCGATCACCGACGGGAACACCAGCACGCCCTTGGCCTTGGCCACCAGCTCCTGCGAGCCGCGCGCGTTGCCGTACAGCCGTGTCAGGGTGCTGTCGTAGGCGCTGTCGATCTCGCGTTTTTCGTTGGCGATGCTGGTGGCGTCGCGGTTGGCCTGCGTGGTGGTGAGATGGCCGCCGCCGGTGGTGGTGCAGCCGGCCAGTAGCGACACGGCGACGCCGAGTGCGACGCCCAGTTTGCGAACTTGCATGATGTTCTCCTGTTGGCTTGCCATTCGGCTCACTGCTGCGCGCAATGTGGTGCGCATTGTTGCCGTGGGGCGGCCGGCGCTGCGGGAACGGGGCAAGGTCGGTGCCGCTGGCGGATCAGGCCGGGCAACAGGGTGATAATGGCGTGGGGATGAAAGGTAAACGGCTCTCCATGATGGGTGTGGAATGACACCCGCCCGGCCACCCGAGCACGAGCGGCATGACGCGGCATAAGGGAGAAGTGGCTCACGGCTGGCGGCTGGGTGCTGTCGGACGGGTGCATTCCTTCCGTCGTTATAGGCGATGCTGGCAGCTGCTAGCCTTTTGATTAGGCAAACAATTCATTGCGAGTGCGTTGTTTTGCATTTCATGCCTTATCGCTAAAAAAGCGCCAGTTCGGGTCTTGGCTGGCGGGTGGGGGCGCCCAAAAGCCTTGCGGCCAACCCTGGTGACAAGGTTGGCCGCAAGGGGCTGCTACACGCCGGTGCCGGCTCAGCCCAGCTCCTTCAGCAGCTCCTTCACCCGCACGATGCGCATCGCTACGTCCGGGATGCTGCTTTCCACGCGCAGCTTGTCCTGGCCGGCAAGCTTGTAGTTACGCTTGGTCTGGATCAGCTGGATGATCTTCATCGGGTCGATGGGCGGGTTCTTGATGAAAGTGAGCTGCAGCGCCACCTCGCTGGCGTCCAGCTTCTGGATGCCGATCACCTTCGCCGCCAGCCGCAGGCGGTGGCTTTCGATCAGCGTCTTCACGCTTTGCGGCGGCAGGCCGAAGCGGTCGATCAGCTCCTCGTGGATGGTGTCGATCTCGTCGTCGGCATCGCAGGTGGCGAGGCGCTTGTAGATGATCAGCCGCTCGTGCACGCCGGGGCAGTACTCGTCCGGCAGCAACGCCGGGCTGTGCAGGTTGATCTCGGTGGTGACGCCCAGCGGCGCGTCCAGATCCGGCTCGCGGCCCTTTTTCAGGTCGCGCACCGCCTGTTTCAGCATCTCGGTGAACAGGCTGAAACCGACTTCCTGCATCTCGCCGGACTGCCCCTCGCCCAGCACCTCGCCGGCGCCGCGGATTTCCAGATCGTGCATCGCCAGATAGAAGCCGGCGCCCAGTTCTTCCGAGGCCTGGATCGCTTCCAGCCGTTTCTGCGCGTCGCGGGTCATGCCGTCGCCGGACAGCAGGTAGGCGTAGGCCTGATGGTGGCTGCGGCCAACCCGGCCGCGCAGCTGGTGCAGCTGCGCGAGGCCGAACTTGTCGGCGCGGTTGATGAGAATGGTGTTGGCGTTGGGGATGTCGATGCCGGTCTCGATGATGGTGGAGCACAACAGCACGTTGAAGCGCTGCTGCAGGAAATCGCGCATCACCTGTTCCAGCTCGCGCTCGCGCAGCTGGCCGTGGGCAACGGCGATGCGCGCCTCCGGCACCAGCTCGGCCAGCTTCTCGCGCATGTTTTCGATGGTGTCGACCTCGTTGTGCAGGAAGAACACCTGCCCGCCGCGCTTGAATTCGCGCAGCATCGCCTCGCGGATGATGCCGTTGCTGATCGGGCTGACGAAGGTTTTCACCGCCAGCCGGCGCGACGGCGCGGTGGTGATGGCGGAGAACTCGCGCAGCCCTTCCAGCGCCATCGACAGCGTGCGCGGGATCGGCGTCGCGGTCAGCGTCAGCACGTCGACGTTGGCGCGCAGCCGTTTCAGCTGCTCCTTCTGCCGCACGCCGAAGCGGTGCTCCTCGTCGATGATCACCAGCCCGAGGTTGTGGAAGCTGACATCCGGCTGCACCAGCTTGTGGGTGCCGATCACGATGTCGATGCTGCCGGCGGCCAGGCCTTCCATCGCCTGCTTCACCTCTTTCGCGCTCTTGAAGCGCGACAGCTCGGCGATGCGCACCGGCCAGTCGGCAAAGCGGTCGCTGAAGTTCTGGAAGTGCTGTTCGGCCAAGAGCGTGGTCGGCACCAGCACCGCCACCTGCTTGCCGCCCATCACCGCGACGAAGGCGGCGCGCAGCGCGACCTCGGTCTTGCCGAAGCCGACGTCGCCGCACACCAGCCGGTCCATCGGGCGGCCGCTGGTCATGTCGCCGATCACCGCCTCGATGGCGGCGGCCTGGTCGATGGTTTCCTCGAAGCCGAAGCCGGCGGCGAAGGCGTCGTAGTCGTGGTGGCTGAGGGTGAAGGCGTGCCCCTCGCGCGCGGCGCGCTGCGCGTACAGGTTGAGCAGCTCGGCGGCGGTGTCGCGCGCCTTCTCTGCGGCCTTTTTCTTGGCCTTCTCCCACGCCGGGTTACCCAGCCGGTGCAGCTGCACGTCGTCGCTGGCGCGGCCGGCGTAGCGGCTGATCAGCTGCAGCTGCGCTACCGGCACGTACAGGGTGGCGCCTTCGGCGTACTCCAGCTGCATCATCTCGGTCTGGCCGTCGCCGAGGTCGATCGATACCAGCCCCATGTAGCGGCCGATGCCGTGCGCCTCGTGCACCACCGGATCGCCAACCTTGACCTCGGCCAGGTCGCGCAGCATGGCGTCGGAGCTGGCCGCGCTCTTACGGCGCTTGCCGTGGCTGCGCGCGATGTGCTGGTACAGCTCGGCCTCGGTGACGATGGCGATGGCGGCGTGGTGCAGCTCGAAGCCGTTGAACAGCGGCGTGGCGGCCAGCGCCAGCGGCTGTTGGCCGTCGGCGAAAGCTTGCCAGTTGTCCACCGGCTGCGGCTGGATGCCGTTGTCGCGCAGGAACTGGAACAGCGTTTCGCGGCGGCCGAGGCTCTCGGCGGCGATCAGCACCCGGCCGCCGTAGCGGCGCAGGAACAGGTCGAGCTTGGCCAGCGGGTTGTCGGCGCGGCGCTCGACGCCGAGATCGGGCAGCGGCAGGTAGTCGCCCAGCGGCTCGCCGTCGTTGGGCAGCTCGATGCGCGGGTACGGCTTCAGCGCCCCCATCAGCTCGTCCGGGCGCAGGAACAGCTCGCCCGGCGGCAGCACCGGCCGTTCCGGATTGCCGCCGGCCATGTTGTAGCGGCTCTGCGCGTCGCGCCAGAAGCCTTCCGCCTCGGCCAGTACGTCGCCGT
>Ga0209211_10002848_pt1 | contig 29090 bp, 26 predicted proteins | sample RifGroA2_FD_183992 | JGI IMG/M metagenome (GOLD analysis project Ga0209211, IMG submission 183992) | Groundwater microbial communities from Rifle, Colorado, USA - Groundwater A2 (SPAdes) (version 2) | ecosystem: Environmental > Aquatic > Deep subsurface > Groundwater | place: Rifle, Colorado...
AAATTGGCTGATGTTGGACCAATTGTGCTTTTTATTGGAATAGCTTCTTTTTTCCGTTATTTCCAGCAGGTCCTGCTTGTTTTGCCAGAGATAGCCGGCCAATTTGAACATATCGGAAACGGTTGATTGATTGTTTATTGAAAGCCCGCTCGGATCTTCATAAGCGGTATTTTCCATTTTCAGCTTTTCCGCCTGCAGATTCATCTTAGCGATGAAACTGTCCCGGTCAAAATGCTCGGCCAGCGCTTCGGCCGCGTCGTTGCTGGATTCCAAAAGCAGGGGATACAGCAAATCGGAAATTTTTATTTTTTCTCCCGTTCGGAGCTCGCCGTTTGTGCCGGCAGTCGCCACGGCCTTTTTACTGACCTGTGCGGTTTCGTCCCGTCCGTTCATTTCCGATGCGATCAGGGCTGTCATTAGTTTGGATACCGAAGCGACCGGGTATTTTTGGTCCTGACTTTTTGCCAAAACTACTTCGCCGGTGTTTAGATCGCCTACCAGAAAAGCCCGGGCGGAAACCCTCGGCTGTCCGCTGACATCTTTATTAACGTAAAAATAACGGGGCTTGGCTGTCGCCGTATTGGCCGGCTGCGCTAGCGAGGATTCCTGATTCCCTTCCAGATTAAGGGCGTTTCCGGTTTTGAGCGCCGAGAAGATAAACGAAGCCAAAAATACTCCGAGCAATACCGGAAACATCGCCCATAATACCAGATTGGTTTTTGTCTTGTTTGAGGCAGGTTTCATTCCAAGGCGTAATCAATTGTTTTTCTTTCCAAATCGACTCCCTTCACTTTTATTTTAACACAACTGCCGAGGCGGTATCTTTTTTTCTTTTTTTGCCCGAGGAGTTCCAGCTTTTTCTCGTTGAAGACGTAAAAATCATCGTTCATATCTCGCACTCGCACCAAACCCTCGCATTTTGTCTCTTTTTCTTCCACATACATACCCCATTCGGTTATTCCGCTCACTATCCCTTCGAAACTTTTTCCCAGCCGCTTCCCCATATATTCCACCTGCTTGTATTTTACGGAAGCCCGTTCAGCTTCCGCGGCGCGCTTTTCCTGTTCGGAAGAAATTACCGATATTTTTTCCAATTCCTGCAATTTTTCCCTCGGCCATAGGCTTCGGCCGTTCGGGCGGGTGTTGGCGAGATAATCGCCGAGCAATCTGTGCACCATGATGTCCGGATATCGCCTGATCGGGGAGGTGAAGTGGGTGTAATACGGGAAGGCGAGCCCGTAGTGCCCGATGTTTTTGGTGGAATAAATCGCTTTGGCCATGGAGCGGATGACCGCGCGGTGCACCGTGTCCCCTTCATTCTTCCCCGTCAAACTTTCCAGAAGCTTATTTATTTCGTGATTAGGGATGATTCCTTCCTGGAGCGATATTTTATGCCCCAAACTTCGCAGGAAAAATGCCAAGTCGGCCATTTTTTCCCTGCTGGGCAGATCGTGCACGCGATAGATGGAAGCACTTTCGCTTTTTATGCCTTTGGCGTTTTTTGGAGATAAAATTTCTGCCACTCTTTTGTTCGCCAAAAGCATAAATTCCTCTATCAGCTTGTTCGAGTCGCCCCGCTCTTTTTTTATCACTTTTATCGGCACCCCGTCTTTATCCAGCACGAATTTGACTTCCTCCTGGTCGAGCGATATGGCGCCCCGCGAAAATCTCTCCTTAGTCATTTTTTTTGCTAGGCCGTTCAAAACGGAAAGTTCCCGGTGGAACGCCGCGGAGGGTTTTTTAATCGATTCTTCTGCTTCCTCGTAGGTAAATCTTTTTTTAGAGTGAATGACTGTGCGCCCGAACCATTCGCTTTTTACTCTGGCATTTTTATCCAGAACAAAAACCGCGCTCATGGTCAGCCGGTCTTGGTGGGGGACCAGGGAGCACAAGTCGTTTGAAAGAATTTCCGGCAGCATCGGAATCGTCCGGTCCACCAGGTACACCGAAGTTCCGCGTTCGCGCGCTTCCTGGTCCAGGGCGCTGCCGGGCCGGACATAATGCGTCACATCGGCGATGTGGATACCAACCTCATAGAGATCTTCTCCTCCTTTTTGAGGAGGAATGCCGAAGGCGAGGTGGTGATTTTTTGAATTACCACCCCCAGCCCCCTCCTCATCTGAGGAGGGGAGTTCCCGAAATGATATAGCATCATCAAAATCCTTCGCGTCCGAAGGATCAATTGTGAAGGTTAAAATTTTTCTGAAGTCCCGGCGTCCTTTGTAATCGCTCTCCCGAATGCCCTCCCGCTTTATTTTTTCCGCTTCTTTTTCTACTGGGGAGGGAAGTTCGGTATCGAAACCCTTCTCAACCGCAATCGCGCGCATCTCCGCGTCGTTGTCGCCCGGCTGGCCCAGAACTTTTATTATTTTTCCCAGCGGAGCTTTTTGGGCGTCGTGCCAGGACACTATTTCCACAAAAACTTTCTGCCCCATTTTGGCTCCATGCAAAGATTCTTTGGGAATCAAAATATCCGTGTACATTTTTGTATCGTCCGGCTTGAGAAAAAATAATTTGTTTTCTTCTTCTAAAACTCCCGCAAAGCCCATTTTCGCGCGCGAAATTATTTTTACCACTTCGCCGGTCATTCTTTCTTTTTCTTTCCGATGCAGGACTATCTCAACCACGTCTCCGTGCAGGGCGGTGTTCAAATGCTTGAAGTCAATTTCAATATCGTCTTTGCGGTCCAAAACCTTGACGTATCCGGTGCCCTTGGCAGAAATAGAGATAATGCCGGTTAGATTATTATAGTGTTTTTTCACCCTTTTAATATAACAAAATAAAGTCCAAATTTCCCTTGACTTTCTATTTGATTTATGCTATACTTTATATAGAAGGGAGAGTTAATCATGCGTTCACTGACAGTAGTAGTTCTCGTGGCGGTTGCGCTGTGCGCTACCGCCTGCACGACGGTCCAGGTGCCAGTCGACGGTCGTAGCGTCAACGGGAAGATCATTCACACCGTTGACAGGGTGACCCCGAACAAAGAGGTCAGAACCGAAGAGTTCGACCTCACGCCGGAAGCGGCCAAGCTCAAGGTCAAACTGGCGAAGATTGCCGCCAAGACTGCGCGGGTCCAGGCCAGGGCGGCAGCCAAGGCCCGGCGGCCCATCATCGTTGTTGACAGCTACGGCTATCCCGTCGGCCACTCTGGCGGTCACGGTGCGAGCACTGTCAACCTCCACGGCTCCGGTGGAAACTGGTAGCCGTCCGGCGAGGGAAAGGGGTGATCCCTCGAAAATAAAAATCACCCATCTTATGGCGCCGACTTGTGTTAACCACACGAGCGGCGCCTTTCCACTTTTATTTGCATTTTTCTTTAAATTATAATAAACTCATCAAATGCTTAAAATAAGATTGCAGAGAATCGGCCGAAAAAATGACCCATCATTCCGGGTCGTTTTGACCGATTCGAAGAACAGCACCAAGAGCGGGAAATTTTTGGAAATATTGGGTACCTACAATCCGAAAGCGGGGGAGAAGAGTTTAATAGTTGATAGGATAAAATACTGGATAAAGCAGGGCGCCAAAACTTCCGACACGATGCATAATTTTCTGGTGCACGACAAGGTGATAGAAGGCAAGAAAATAAATGTTTTACCGAAGAAAAAGCCGACGCAAAAAAGAAAGGAGTTGAAAGCCAAAAAGTAGCCCGCCAGAGGCGGGCAAGCTTGCCTCCCTTTGGTAGTTTTGTATAATTACAGATATAGCAGCATGTCAGGTCGTAACACTGCAAAAAGATTATCAAAAGAACTCTGAAACACCATGGAAGAACACGATAAGGTATTTCTGGAATACGTGGTCAAGGCGCTGGTGGACAATCCGAACGACGTGAAGATTGACCGCACGGTGGATGAAATGGGCGTGCTCATTACGCTGACCGTCAACCCCGCCGATATGGGTAAGATTATCGGACGCATGGGCAATACCGCCAAAGCAATCCGAACACTCCTGCGCATCATTGGTATGAAGAACAACGCTCGCGTTAACCTGAAAATCAACGAGCCGGAAGGAAGCATGCGACCGGAAAGGCCGATGAATTCCGTCAACGCTCCGACTCTAAAGACGGTTGATCAGGCGATGGAAGATTTGAAGGGAATATAGAAAAGTTTAATCAAAAAACACCCGAAAGGGTGTTTTTTGATTTATTGACAGATTTTCTAAAAAGTTGTAGTTTGAATTTAAACGAGTTCTTGAAATACTGGCCACCAAGGAGGGGGCCACAAATGTGCCAGAAAGAGTGGGTAAGGAGGGCTGAGAAGTTCGGTGGTGTAGCATGTGGAGAAGGCGAGCTGGTGGTCGCCGAGTTGTTCCTCGGTCGACCGATCACCATGAGCTTGTGCATACGCACGAGCAAACCGGCGGGGAGCGTCCCTCACGACAGGCCGGAAGAGGGTCACGAGAAGTGCAAGCAGGGGCGGGTGTGGTTGCACGGGCACACCTACAAGTGCCTCGACTGCGGCCGTGTTGTGGTGGAGGGCGAAGAGGAGATTCGGCTCATCGAGTACGTCGACTCCTCGGCAGTAGTGCCGCCCGTTCTCGGTAGGGAGTAGCATCACGAGCGCATCGCGCGCTCGCAAGCCACCGGTCCAACGAAAGGAGGAAATAGCCGGTGGTTTTTCAGTTTTAGGCAGATGTGCTATAAATAACTCATGCGTTTTCATATAATTACAATTTTCCCGGGGATTTTTGATTCTTATTTGAAAGAATCCATTATTGGCCGGGCGATAAAAAATAAAATAATTTCTGTAAATTTTTATAATCCACGGGATTATGTAAAAGGGAACAAAAGTAATTACAAGCCGGTGGACGGCCGGCCGTACGGCGGTGGAGCCGGTATGGTGCTTCAGGCGGAACCCATCCTGAAATCATTTTCAAAAATCGAAGGAAAAATTAAAAATAAAAAAAGAAAAGTTGTTTTATTCTCGGCGAAAGGAAAATTTTTCAATCAAAAAATGGCTTATAAATGGGCGCATAAATATGAAGAGATTGTTTTTATCTCTGGCCGCTACGAAGGCATCGACGAGCGGGTCCGGCAGGCGCTCAAGGCCGAAGAAATTTCAATTGGCCCATATGTGCTAACTGATGGAGATGTCGCGGCGATGGTTGTTTCATCTGCGGTTATCCGACTGATGCCCGGAGTGATCCGTTTGGAATCTTTAGAAGAAGAATCCCATTGGAATCTACTGTTGAAAAAAGAAAAAGATAGCAAAGTAGGCGAGAGTGGCCTAGAGTATCCGCATTACACCCGCCCGGAAATCTTGAAATATAAGGGTAAAAAATATAGAGTTCCAAAAGTTCTGCTTTCCGGCCATCGTGCAAAAATAGAAGAATGGAGGAAAGGGCAGAACAAAAAATAGTAATCCACAACTTAAAGCTTGACTTTAAATTTGAAATAGAGTAGGGTACTTGGGATTCATTGATTGAGTACTGGTTGCAATCTATTTTTATTAAATAATTACGCGCTGGTAAGGCATTTTTATTTATGCAAACTCAATCAAGACTTCCCAAAAAGTACTTTTCTAGGTACAAAAAGCCCCTTGTCGAATTTCCGAATCTGATCGAAGCTCAATTAAAGAGCTTCAAGTGGCTGGTGGAACAGGGTATCGGGGAAGTCCTAAAAGAATTTTCTCCAATTGTTGACTATTCCGGGAAAAAATTCCTGCTGGAATTTTCTTCTTTTTCCCTCTCCGAATCCAAGATCGACGAGAATAATTCCAAGATAAACAAACTTTCCTATCAGGGGCTGCTCAAGGTGCGGGTAAAACTAACCAATAAAGTTTTAGGCACAATAAAAGAGCAGGAAATTTTCATGTCGGAGGTTCCGCTCATGACTTCGCATGGGACTTTCATCATCAACGGAGTGGAGCGCGTCATCGTGCCGCAGCTGGCGCGGTCTTTCGGCGTTTTTTTCACGGAATCCGAAAATAAAGGGCAGAAATATTTTGGCGCAAAAATTATTCCGGCCCGCGGGGTTTGGATCGAAATAGAATCGGAAGCGGACGGTGGGATTTATATACGGATTGACAAAAAAAGAAAATTCCCGGCCACGGCGCTCCTGCGCGCCATGGGTTATGAGACGAATGAGGCGATGCTGAAGGCGTTTTCAAAAAATCCCGGCGCCGAGGAATTCATCAAAACGTCTCTTTCAAAAGAAGAAGAAAGAAATTTGAATGACATATATGTCGAGATTTACAAGCGTCTCCGGGACGGGGATATGGCGACGGCCGAAAATGCCAAGGAATTCATCAATTCTCTATTTACCCCGGAACGCTATGATCTTTCCCCGGTCGGACGCTTCAGGTTCAATCAGCGTTTCGGAAAGCCGATGGATGAAGCGGAAATGTCCCGCCGGATTATCTCCAAGGAAGATTTAGTGACAGTAATTTCCCATATTGTTCTTTTGAACAGCACTCCGCTTTCCAAAGCCGACGATATAGACCATCTGGGCCAGAGGCGCGTGCGTTTTGTCGGGGAAATACTCCAGCAAAAAATACGCACCGGCATGATGCAAATTAAGAGAAATATCCAAGATCGGATGTCTATTATCGATGTCGATACCGCCATGCCTATTCAGATCATCAACCAGCGCCCGCTCCAGGCCCGTATCAAGGAATTTTTCACGACCAACCAGCTTTCGCAATTTATGGCTCAGGAAAATGTGCTCTACGAGATAGAGCATTTGCGTACCCTTTCAGCGCTGGGCCCCGGGGGTCTTACCCGCGAACGCGCCGGACTGGAAGTGCGCGACGTGCATCCTTCCCACTACGGAAGAGTGTGTCCGATCCACACCCCGGAGGGGCCGAACATCGGGCTTATTCTGCACCTTTCGACTTACGCTAAAATAAATGATTTCGGAATCATCGAGACTCCTTATGTAAGGGTTAAAAACGGCAAGATTACCGGCGAGGTAGTTTATTTAAACGCGCTGGAAGAAGAAAAATACAACATAGTGCACGCCGGAATACCTTATGACGAAAACGGGAAAATAACCGAGGAGAAAGTTGAAGCCAGAATAAAAACCGAACCCGGCACGGTTTCTCGCGAGCAGGTTGATTTTATCGATGTTGCTCCCAACCAGGCGTTTTCTATCGCCACTTCCATGATTCCGTTTTTGGAACACAACAACGCCAATCGGGCGCTGATGGGCAGCAACATGCAGAAGCAGGCGGTACCCTGCGTGCTGCCTGAAGCGCCGCTCGTAGCGACCGGCGTCGAAGAGCTGGCTTCACGGGATTCCGGCCGGTTGGTCATTGCGGAGGAGGACGGTGTGGTTTCTTATTTGGACGCGAAAAAAATAGTTACCAAAGGGAAAAAGGAATTGACTTACAACCTGATTAATTTTTTGAGAAACAACAACTTTGCTGTTTTCCACCAGCGCCCGATAGTGCATGTTGGCGATAAGGTAAAAAAGGGCGATGTATTGGCGGATACTTCAAGTACGGTGGACGGGCAGATTGCGCTCGGACAGAATATTTTTGTGGCTTTCTTGTCCTGGTCCGGATCGACTTACGAGGATGCGATTATTGTTTCCGAGCGCCTGGTAAAAAACAGCAAATTCACAAGTGTGTATGTCGAGGAATTCACCTGCGTGGTGCGGGATACGAAACTGGGGCCGGAAATCACCACCCGAGACATACCGAACGTCGGCGAGCTTAAATTAAAAGATCTGGACGAGGACGGCGTTGTCCGCATCGGAGCCGAAGTCCGGGAGAACGATATCTTGGTCGGCAAAATTACCCCCAAAGGCGAAACGGAACTTACTCCGGAAGAACGGCTACTCCGCTCGATCTTCGCCGAAAAGGCGCGCGACGTGAAAGACACGTCGCTTCGCATGGAACACGGCAAGCGCGGGCGCATCATCGGCGTGAAGATTTTTTCGCGCGATTTGGGACATACGCTCGAAGCGGGAATTATCAAAAAAATCGTGATTGAAGTCGCGCAGATCAGAAATATTTCGGTCGGGGACAAGCTATCGGGCCGGCATGGGAATAAAGGAGTCATCTCGACAATACTGCCGGAGGAAGACATGCCTTATACGGCCGATGGTACGCCGGTCGATATCATTCTTTCCCCGCTCGGCGTCCCTTCCCGCATGAACTTGGGACAGATCTTGGAAATGCATTTGGGCATGGCCGCCAACAGTTTGGGCTACCAGGCCATTGTCCCGCCGTTTTTGGGGGCCAGGCATGAGGAAATAAGAGAAGAGCTTGCCAAAGCCGGACTGCCGGAAAACGGGAAAATGAAACTTTTCGACGGGCGCACCGGAGAGGCCTTTAAGCAGGATGTGGCAGTGGGCTTTATGTATATGCTCAAGCTCCATCATATGGTGGAAGACAAGATTCATATGCGTTCGATCGGGCCTTACTCGCTCATTACCCAGCAGCCGCTCGGCGGAAAGGCCCAGGGCGGGGGGCAAAGATTCGGAGAAATGGAGGTCTGGGCGCTCGAGGGCTATGGCGCGGCTTACACGCTTCGCGAAATGCTTACCATTAAATCCGACGATATACTTGGTCGATCCGCGACATTTGATTCTATTGTTAAAAATGAAACCATCCGGCCGCCCAATTCCCCCGCCTCCTTTAATGTCTTGCTGAATTATTTAAGGGGTTTGGCGCTGGATGTCGACTTAAAAAAGACCGGAGATAGCGAATAAAAAATATGAAAACTTTGAACACAACTGAATTTGATAAAATTACCCTTCGTCTGGCTTCGCCGGAGCAGATCAAAGAATGGTCCTTCGGGGAAGTTACCAAACCGGAAACGATAAATTACCGTACCGGCCGATCCGAGCGTGGGGGCCTTTTCGACGAGAAAATATTCGGTCCGGAGAAAGATTACGAATGCTACTGCGGGAAATACCGCCGGATCCGCTATAAGGACATCATCTGTGAAAAATGCGGAGTCGAGGTTACCCGTTCAATAGTCAGGCGCGAGCGTATGGGGCACATCGAGCTCTCGACTCCGGTCTCGCACATCTGGTTTTTACGAGGAGTGCCTTCCCGGATGAGTATTCTTCTCAATATATCCGTTTCCGACTTGGAAAAAGTTATCTATTTTGCCGGTTATATAATTACCAAAGTTCACGAGAACGAAAAAGAAATAATCCTATCCAACCTGGACAAAGAATATAAAACCAAACTAAAAAATTCGGCCGATGAAGACACCCGCGAGAAATTGAAAAACCTGCTTTCCATCACCAAAAAGGAAATCGGAGAAATTTACGAAGGAAAAGTTTTGAACGAAATTTCTTTCCATCATTATTCCCTGAAGTACGGAACATGCTTCGAGGCCAACATTGGGGCCGAAGCCATCTATTCGATTTTCAAGAACCTTGATTTAAATAAATTGAAAAATCTTACCGAGAAGATGCTGGAAAAAGCGAGCGTCGCCGAAAAAGAGAAATTACAGAAAAGATTATCGCTCATCCGCGCGATGACCTACGCCGGAATCCGGCCGGAATGGATGTTTTTGACCGTTATTCCGGTTATTCCGCCGGTGCTCCGCCCGATGGTGGCGCTCGACGGAGGCCGCCATGCGACTTCCGATTTGAACGATCTTTACCGCCGCGTCATTAACCGGAATAATCGCTTGAAAAAATTGAAAGAGATAAACGCGCCGGACGTGATCCTGCGAAATGAAAAAAGAATAATCCAAGAAGCGGTTGACGCGCTTATCGACAACTCGATTGCCAAGCAAAACGATTCCGCGGCCATGAGCCAGTCTCAAAAACGCCCCCTTAAATCGCTTTCCGATAACTTGAAATCCAAACAGGGCCTTTTCCGCCAAAATCTTTTAGGAAAGCGGGTGGACTATTCGGGCCGCAGTGTGATTGTCGTCGGCCCGGAACTCAAATTGAATCAATGCGGACTGCCCAAACACATGGCGCTCGAACTTTTCCGGCCGTTCATTATTTCGAAAATTCTGCAGGCGGAGCTGGCGTTCAATATCCGCGGGGCCAATAAGCTCATCGAAGAGCGCACCGGCGAAGTTTGGGCCATATTGGAAGAAGTCATTCAGGGCAAATACGTTCTCTTGAACCGGGCGCCGACCCTGCATCGCCTTGGAATCCAGGCCTTTCATCCGGTTTTGATCGAAGGCAATGCCATCCAAGTGCACCCTTTGGTTTGCCAGGCCTTCAACGCTGATTTTGACGGGGACCAAATGGCCGTGTATGTTCCGCTCTTGGACGAAGCGCAATGGGAAGCTAAAGAATTGATGGCTTCAAATAAAAACCTGCTCAAGCCGCAAAACGGAGATCCAATCGTGCATCCCCAAAAAGATATGGTGCTCGGGAGCTACTGGATGACCAAATCAGTCAACGGAGAAATGGGCGAAGGTAAATACTTTTCCAGCCCCAATACAGCCATTACCGCTTATGATTACGAAATTGTTTCTCTGCGCGCCAAAATAAAAGTTCTACCGACCGATACGCATAAATACCATAAATTCAGCGGAGAAATTTTCGAGACCTCCGTCGGCCGGCTTCTTTTCAATAGTATTTTGCCGAATGATTTTTCCTATGTGAATGATGAGATGACCCACGACAGACTATCTTCGCTTTTAGATGAACTGATCGTGCATTCAGGCATAGACAATACTCCGTTTGTCTTGGACAAAATAAAAGAATTCGGATTTAAATATTCAACTGTTTCCGGCACCACTTGGGGCCTGGATAATATCTCCCTGTCTCCAGAAAAGCCGAGAATTATTGCCGAGGGAAAAAAATTAGAAGAGCAGATTATATCGCAGTGGAGCGAAGGTCTTTTGTCGGAAGAAGAAAAATATCAAAAAATTATTGAAATTTGGACGCACACCAAGAAAAACCTGGAAAAAGTCCTGCCGGCCACTCTGGATAAAAACGGTTCGGCCTATGACCTTTTTACTTCCAAAGCCAGAGGCAATATGGGTTCCTTGACTCAGTTGGTGGGAATGATCGGTCTTATTCAAAATAATCAAGGCAAAATATTGGAATACCCGATTATTCCTTGTTATTTTGAGGGGCTTTCTCCGATTGAATACTTTACCATTACGCATGGCGCCCGAAAAGGCGCGTCCGACACTGCGCTCAATACCGCCAAAGCCGGATATTTAACGCGCCGATTGGTTGACGTGGCACAGGACGTGGTTGTTACCGAAGAAGATTGCGGAACGAAAGAAGGCATTGTAGTTACCAAAGAAAATATTTCCGGAATTGAAATCCCGCTTTCCAAAAATATTCGCGGACGAGTTTTGGCCGGCGACCTCAAGGATAAGAACGGCAAAATTCTTTATCATAAAGGGTTTTTGATTACCAAAGAAGAGGCCTACAATATAGAAGGAGCCGGTTTTACGGAAGTTTTTGTTCGTTCTCCTCTTACCTGCAAGACGGTGCACGGTCTTTGCGTGCAGTGTTATGGCTTGGATCTGGGAAGAAATCGTTTGGTGGAGCAGGGCGAGGCTGTGGGCATAATCGCCGCGCAAGCCATCGGCGAACCGGGCACCCAGCTGACGCTTCGCACCTTCCACGCCGGAGGCGTGGCAGGGACTGACATTACCACTGGTCTGCCACGCGTTGAAGAAATTTTTGAAAGGAGAATTCCGAGAAATCCGGCAGTGGTTTCCGAAACCGACGGAGAAGTAATTGAAATAAAAGCCAAAGATGGCAAAGAAAAAGTGATTAAGGTTTTGTCTGATTCCAAGGCAGACGGCAAGAGCAACGAAATGGAGTACAATGTAACGTTTCACAGGACGCCGATAGTTAAAGCGGGGGATAAAGTGAAGAAAGGCCAGCTTCTGACCGACGGATCGGCCGATATTGCCGAGATGTTCCGGCTGGCGGGCAAGGAAGTGGTGGAAAAATACATCATCAGCGAAATCAATAAGGTTTACGAACTGCAAAGCGCCTCGATTTCCCGAAAACACACGGAGATAATCATCCGCCAGATGTTTTCTCGCCGAAAAATAAAAGATGCCGGTGAGACAAATTTCTCTGTTGGCGACATCGTGGAAAATACTGCTTTTATAGAAGAAAATCAAAGAGTCGTGGAAATAAATGGAAAAGAATCAAAAGCCGAAACGGTAGTGTTGGGCATTACCGAAGTCTCGCTTCGCACCAAGAGCTGGCTTTCGGCCGCCTCGTTCCAGAACACCAACCGCGTGCTGATTGAAAATGCCATCAAGGGCGGAGTAGATAATCTGCGGGGACTAAAAGAGAATGTCATCATCGGACGCTTAATTCCGGCCGGAACCGGATTCAAAAATAGTTTTGTTCCCGAAAAAGAGGAATAGTTTTAAGCTTATTAACAATTTAATAAAAAAATAATATGCAAAAACAACAAAAGGGGTTTGCAAATGTAATTGCAGTATTAGTGATTATAGCTGTTTTCGCGACTGGTTACTTTTTGATTTATCAAAAAGTGGATAATCTAAAAACTGACGAATCTTTACCAATAGAGATTACTGACATTGATACTTCAAATTGGAAAACATATATAAACCCAGTTCATAATTATTCATTCAAATATCCACAATCAAAAGACTTTAGAGTAGATGATGAAGATCCAAGTGGAGAAGGATATGCAGCACCCGGTGAATTTGGTAGTTATCTTTGGAAAATAAATGGATCAAGCTACCCGATTTTTGAAATTAATGTGCTTAGTACTCCGGAGTGGACTACCGTTGGTACCGTTTATGGTGACGCGGGGGCCTTAGAGGGAGGATTTAAAGATGGGGGAATTGAAGGAGTTGCTAAATTATCCCGAGAGGTCAATTTACAAGAAGAGAATTTTTCCACTAGACAAGTAGGTGAGATTGAAGAATTTCACTTCTATAATGGAATTGGGTACGGTTTTGCAGTAACAGAAGCATTTAATTTTGGTTTTAATACTGCCCATAAAGGGGGCTCCGGCGGAAAAGTAGTTGAAGGGAAAAAATTTTTTGTGTATGTGACAAACGGGAAAGACATTTATAGTATAGAATTTCCTGATCAGCCTTTGGAAAAACAAATTTTTTCCACTTTTAAATTCACTGTACCTACCTCTGGCATGCCAAATTTGAGTGCTCGCGAAACTCTTATTAAATTTTTTAGTCTACTTAATGCAAAACAATATAACGAAGCTATAAAATATTACGGCGGGGATTATGAAGTACTTCAAGACTGGAATCCAGATACAAATGCTAGTGACCACGTCGCACTATTTAGAAATGGTTGCGAAATGAATGGTTGGAATTGCTTGAAAATCAAAAATGTATTAAGCGAAGAGAAAATTTCTGGAACAGAATTTAAATTTGTAGTGCAGTTTGTAAATGACAACGGCACACTTTTCAAGATGGGGCCTTGTTGTGGGGCAAGCGAAGAGGAGATGCCCACAAAATCGGATTTTGAGTATATAGTTAGCAAAGTAGGTAATAATTTTTTAGTTATAACTACCCCTGTGTATACACCATGATTTTAATTATTGAATAATAATGGATTCTCCCGTTCAACAAATTAAGGAGAGATTATCAATCGAAGAGATAGTTTCTTCTTACATAAAATTGGAAAAGGCGGGCAGGAATTTGAAGGCCAAATGCCCTTTTCACAACGAGAAAACCCCGTCGTTTTTCGTGTCGGCTGACCGAGGAACTTATTACTGTTTCGGCTGCGGGGCGTCGGGAGACATTTTCACTTTCGTGGAGGAATTTGAGGGGCTTGATTTCAAGGGAGCGTTGAAACTGCTGGGGGACCGGGCCGGCGTGTCGCTTCCGCGCTTCAATCCGAAAGAAGAAAGCGAAAAAGAGAAATTGTACAGGATAATGGAAGAAGCGGCCTCGTATTTTGAGGAAAATTTAACAAGGAATGCGGAAGCGCTCGAGTATCTAAAAAAAAGAGGCCTGCAGGAAAAAACAATAAAAGATTTTAGAATTGGCTTCGCCATTTTGGATTGGCGCAAGCTTTACGACTACTTGAAATCCAAGAATTTCACCAACCATGAAATAGAACGCGCTGGACTTGCCAAAAAGCCGGACGATACGAGCAAAGCGATGTACGACAGATTCCGCGGACGTATAATGTTCCCGATAATGGATTCAAGCGGGCGGGTTATAGCTTTTTCCGGCAGAATCTTTAAAGATGACGGCAAGTCAGCCAAGTATTTGAACAGTCCGGAAACGCCCATTTTTATTAAAAATGCGGTGCTTTTTGGGATCGATAAGGCGAAGGATTCGATTCGTCGGAATAATTTTTCCATTTTAGTCGAGGGACAAATGGACCTTATAATGTCTAATCAAACGGGATACAAAAATACGGTTGCGTCATCCGGTACGGCGCTGTCGGATTCCACAGTATCCAAAGAAAATGTTATTTCCAATCTAGGGCTGGTTCGTCGGCTTTCCTCCAACATTGTACTGGCGTTTGATGCCGATCGCGCCGGAGCCAACGCGACCATCCGAGCGGGAAAGATTGCTCTTTCTTTGGGCATGGATGTGAAAGTAGCGGAGATGCCCGAAGGAATCGATCCGGCGGACTTAATCTCAAAAACGGGCGCGGATGCCTGGCGCGAGGCGATAAAAAATTCCAAGCACATTATAGAATTTCTCCTGAATAAAGTGTTACAAAGCTCCGGCGATAATCCCCGCAAGGCCGGCCGGGAAATCAAGGAAAAAGTATTGCCGTTCGTGAACGCTTTGGAAAGCTCCATAGAAAAAGCGCATTTCATAAAAAAAATCAGCGACTTGTCGAACATACCTCAAAATGCCCTTCAGGATGACCTGAAGAAAATCGAGCAAGAATTAAAATATGAAAAAGAAGAAATTAAAGAAGCAGGGGATGCTCTGACGAAGATGTATAGAAAAGATTATATAGAGCGCAAACTGCTTGGTATCGCGCTCTGGCAACAAACGTTGCCGACACCAATAGTCGATTTTGAAATTATTTTTAATAAATTGGGAGAAGTTTATAAAAAATATGAAGACATAAAACGGGATTTAATATTTGAGGCAGAAGTATTTTATACCAACAATGAAAATTTGGAGAAAAGTATCAAAGAAATGTTTTTAAATCTCGAAGAAGAAAATATCAACGAGGAATTGAGTAAAAAGATGCTGGAGTTAAAAGAAGCTTCGGATGAGGAATTAGGGAGAAATATTTTACACGAAATAAATGAGTTAAATAAGAAAAAAGAAGACATTAAAAACAGTCGTTTAAAGAAATAATTTTTATAAAATTCTATGAAAAAAAGAAAGAAAAAATTAAATAAAAAAAGTGAAGTTATAAAAAAGAAAAAAAAGTCCCGACGCCCGAGGGGGTCGAGATCCCGACCGAAAGCGTCGGGAAAAAAAACGGCTAAAAAAATAAAACAATCTTTTTCTGTTTTAAAAAAAGCGGAAAAATTAACCCAGCTCGCGAATGAGCTTATAGAAAAAGGGAGGAAGCGCGGATTTATTACCTATGACGAGATATTAAAAACTTTCCCCGACATAGAAAATAATATCCTGTTTCTGGACGAGCTTTATGAAAAGTTTTCCGCCGCTTCGATCGATGTGTTGGAGGGCGGAAACCTGCTTAATTTGGATCTTGATTTAGATGACAAAGATTTGAATAAGAGCACCTTGCACGATTCCATTCAAATGTATCTGAAAGAGATCGGGCAGTATCCGCTCATTCATGCCGGGGATGAAAAAGAACTGGCCAAGCGCATCGAGCATGGGGATACGGAAGCGAAAAATCTTCTGGCGCGCGCCAATTTGCGTCTAGTTGTTTCCATCGCTAAAAAATACGTGGGCCGGAGCGTGAACCTGACCCTCCTTGACCTTATTCAGGAAGGAAATCTGGGTTTATTCAAGGCGGTAGAAAAATTCGACTGGACCAAAGGATACAAATTTTCCACTTACGCCACTTGGTGGATCCGCCAGTCCATCACTCGCGCTCTTGCTGATCAATCGAGGACCATCCGTATTCCGGTGCATATGGTGGAAACAATTTCCAAATACAAACAGACACACCGCCGGCTCTCCCAGGATTTGGGGCGGGAGCCCTTGGCCGAGGAAATTGCTACCGAGATGGGCATACCGGTTGAAAAAATCCATGTTATTGAAAATATCAGCCAGGAGATTGTTTCGTTGGAACAGCCGGTGGGGGACGACGACGACAAGTCCACACTGGAGAATTTTATTCCGGACGACAAAATTCTGCGCCCCGACCAGGAATCCTCCCGCCGAATCCTTTCCGATCAGATTCGCGAAGTTTTAAATGAATTAAATCCGAAAGAGCGTAAAATTCTGGAAATGCGTTACGGGCTTCTGGACGGCATCCAGCATACCTTGGAAAGAGTCGGGGAGGAATTCGGCGTGACCCGCGAACGCATCCGCCAGATTGAAGCCAAGGTGCACGAAAAACTTCGCCAGCATGACAAAATTTCCCGTTTGAAAAACTACTTTGATTAGTTTATCGGAGCGCTGAATCTATTTTTTGTTTTACCGTTGCGAATGATTCCGCTCCGTCGATGGTGGAAACTATTTTTCCACTTCTCAAGATAAATCCTTTCGGCGTTCCGTTTACTCCGGCCTTAGTGCCTCCGGCTTTGGAATCGGCGACGGCTTGCGCGTATTTTCCTTCATCAAGGCATTTATCGAAATTGGATGAATTTAAATTAAGTATCTGGGCGAAAGATTTTAAGTTAGGGTCGGAAAAAGCCCCCTGATTTTCCCCGTTTTGATGGTTATAAAGGTAGTCGTGATATTCCCAGAATTTTCCCTGGTCTCCGGCGCATCGTGCCGCCTCGGCCGATTTTACGGACTCTGGTCCCAAAAACGCCCAGTCGCGATAGACAAACAACACATCTCCATTTTTTATGTAGTCATTTATTCCGGGCACAAAAGGGGCCCAATTCGGATCTCTTTGCTTTAAGGATTGTATTAAGGACGCAGACGACTCTGAACCATTAACAGCCCCGCAGAAAGGGCACTGGAAATCCTCATATAATACAAGCGTGATTTTTGCCTGCGGATTTCCTATTACTCTGTCTTCTTTACTGACCGGAGCTAAGGTGGGCGCACCTGCTACCGGAATTCCATCACCATTTTGGATATTTGTGGGCTCAGGCGCCTTACTGCCTTTTAATAAAATTGCCCCAGCGATGAGAACTCCCACTATGAGTATTGCCCCGGCGATTGATTTTTGATTGTCGTTTTGCATATTTTTGTCTCTTAACTTGTAATTATGCCATTGTAGCACATTTTGCAAATATGATATAATGGCTCTATTAACATAAAGGTCCTTTTTATCAGTTAATTTTTTATAAAAACAATATGTATTGCAGAGGAACATGTTGGGGGGGTTGTTCAGTGCACAAAATTTGCTCAATCTTACTCTTGGTGGGCGGATTGAATTGGGGTTTGACTGGCGTAGGAATGCTGGTGGGAAGTAATTGGAACGTTATTGATTTATTGCTGGGCGAAAATTGGCCGGGAGTTGAGGCGATTATTTATCTAGTAATAGGTGTAGCGGCGCTGGTGGGAATTTTCGGATGCAAGTGCAAAAAGTGTCTGGCTGCTTGCGCGGCTTGTGTTTCCGATAGCGGTAAAATGGGGAGCGGGATGGAAGGGAAAATGTAAACGCCTATATTTATATTTGCCTTTAATTTATAAAGTGCTATATTTATACGCATGGATGTGGTTTCCAGTGTCGTCTTTTATATTCTAATCTTCCTGACTGTTTACGTACAGATCTTTTTTCTCGTCACTTTTCTGGAAAACCGAAGAAAAATATTTATCAGGGGAAACGAACTCAAACTCGCCAAATATCCCAGCGTTACCATCATGGTGCCGTGCTGGAACGAGGAAAGAACCGTATACAAAACCGTGCGCTCGCTTTTGGAACTCGATTATCCGAAAAATAAGATTCAAATTTTTTTGATTGATGATGGATCCACGGACGGCACCTGGTGCGCAATAAAAAAATTCTCCAAGTATCCGAATATAAAAATTTTTCAGAAAGAAAACGGCGGAAAATATACCGCGCTTAATCTGGGTCTGGTGCATGTGGAGACCGACTTCGTCGGGTGTCTGGATGCCGATTCTTTCGCCGACAAGTATTCCCTGATTCGTCTGATGAGCTACTTTGAAAAAGATCCGAGTGTCATGGCTGTAGCCCCGTCCATTATTGCTTGCAACTCAAAGAACATCATTCAAAACGCGCAAAAAGCCGAATACCATATGTCTGTTTTTATGAAAAAGATGCTCGGATTTATCGAGGGTATTCATGTAACTCCGGGACCGTTGACAATATTCCGAAAAAAAGTCTTTGACGACTTGGGTCCTTATCGCCATGCCCACAACACGGAAGATATGGAAATAGCCTATCGAATGCAGAAAAACCACTACAAAATAGAGCAGTGCAACGACGCCTTTGTTTACACCAACACGCCGGCCACCGCCAAAAAGCTTTATCGCCAAAGGTTGCGTTGGATTTACGGCTTCCTCAATAATACGATTGATTACAAAAGCATTCTATTCAGAAAAAAGTATGGCCACTTTTCTACCTTTACTCTGCCGGCCGCTCTGCTGTCCATCTGCGCTTTGATTTATGTCGTGTTCCGGCTGGCGTATGATTTGTCTCATTTCCTGTATAATAAAATTATAGAAATTAAAACCGTGGGCTTCCATTTTTTCGCAAAATCAATCAGTTTTGACCCGTTTTTTATAAACACCGAGTCCTTGGGCTTTGTTTTTATTTTCATTTACGCGTGGGTGATCGTGTCCATAATCTTGGGAAGAAAAATGGCGGAGGGTAAATGGAAATTTTCTCCCGGCATAATTTATTATCTGACTGTCTTTGCGTTTATCGCTCCATTTTGGCTCATCAAGGCGATTTATAATACTATCCTCAAAAGAAAACCGGCTTGGAGATGATATGAATAATAATATTGATTGGAAAAAATATCTGATAGTATTTTTAATTACCGCCAGCCTTTTTCTCACTGCCAGCTATCTTTCCAATTATTTCGGTGGTCAAAAAATCAACCAGCTAAAAGCAATTCAGGACAAGATTGCCATCGATATTCTTTCTTCGGAGACCCAATTCTCCCTGCTGTCCGAACTTTCCTGTAAAAATATTTCCGATTCCGTATTTTCGAGCGAACTGGGAGAATTGGGCAATAAGCTCGAATGGAGCCAGGAAAACCTGGGCGCGACAGAAGAAGTTTCTTACCTGAAAAAATATTATTCTCTGTTGCAAATCAAGGATTATCTCTTAGCGAAAAGGATTTCCGAGCGCTGCAAAACGAAGTCCGCCTTTATCCTCTACTTTTACACGACGGCCGAGAATTGCAGTTTGTGCGAAGAGGAGAGTCTGGTGCTTTCCGCTCTGCGTACGGCCTATCCGGAACTTCGCGTTTATTCTTTCGATTACAGCACCGATCTTTCTGCCGTTTCATCCATGCTTCAAATCTATAAGATAAAAGATACCGCGCTTCCGGCACTGGTTATAGACGAGGATGTCTTGACCGGCTTTCACAGCTTGGAAGACCTCGAAACCCGTATTCAGGAATCCTTCAAACTTCAGGGGACAGAAAAAGCTTCAGCCGAGGAGCAATCTACACAATAATTAATTTATATGAAACTCAATTTAGCGATTCCCAAATTTATTCGCTTTGCAATTGTGGGAGTTGTTAACACTGTTATTGACCTTAGTATTTTAAATATTTTAATCTTAATTTTTGGTCTTTCTCAGCCGTTTCTATTTCCTTTTTATAAAGGTTTTTCTTTCATATGTGCATTTTTAAATAGTTATTTTATGAATAAAAATTTTACATTTAGGAGCAAAGAGAACAAGAAATACACTTTTTACATTTTTTGTTTTTTTAGTTTTGTTGGATTTTTAATGAATGTAATTTTTTCCAGCTTATTATTTTTTACACTCATAAGCAGCCATATTTTTCTAAACACCCACATAATCGCGACATTTTCAGGTATTTTTGGTACTATCGTGGGGCTTATTATAAATTACTTAAGTTATAACAATCTAGTATTTAAATGACATTAAGTATAATAATTCCTGCTTATAATGAATCGAATAGAATTTCTAAAACTGTTAGAAATATTGCCGGTTTTTTGAATGCAAACAAAATCTCGTTTGAAATAATCGTGGTACCCAATAACTGTTCAGATGATACAGAAGGGGTGTTAAAAACATTGCAAACAGAAGAAATTCCGGAAATAAAAATTTTAACTATTTCACATGTGGGCGCTAAAGGAAATACAAAAGGGTTGGCTATTTCAACAGGGATGAAAGAGTCACATGGAGATTATACTGTTTTTCTCGATGCGGATAATGCCACCTCCTTCAATGAAATATTAAAATTTGTTTCGTGCGCGAAAGATGGTTATGACGTGGTAATTGCTTCCAGATATGTGAATGGTGCAAAAATTATAAAGAAACAATCTTTGTTAAGAATTATTTTAAGTAGAGTTAGCAATTCAATAATAAGGGTATTACTACTTCCGGGTATTTATGATACGCAATGCGGATTTAAGTTATTTTCAAAAAGAGCGGCAAAAGAAATATTTTCAAGAACCACAGTCTACGGATGGGGAATAGACTTAGAGATACTCGCACTGGCAAAATATTTTGGTTTTAAGATAAAAGAATTGCCGGTTGCTTGGGAAGCGCAAGATGAGTCAACGGTAAAATCGCATGCTTTTTTCTTTACTCTGAAAGAATTATTTCAAATTAGAAAAAATATAAAAAATAAATTTTATTAGAGATAAAATATGGGTATTTTACAAATAGTAAAAAGAGCATGGTTGTCTTGGCTAGATGTGGAAAGGAAGGACATGCTTATTATTTTAGTAGTGCTTTTTGCATTTTTGATAAGAATCATATTTCTTTTTTACACACCGCTTCGGGGGTGGGATGAAACAGTTTATCTAAATCTGGGATATCAACTAAGTCAAAATCCGTTAATTTATTCTCTTGCGAACAGTGGCTGGAGCGATTTTATTCCATCTCAAGATACCATATACGGGTGGCCCAGTATAGGGTTTAGAGCGCCGTTGCTGCCTTACCTTATCTCGGTTTTTTATTCACTAAACCTGAATTTTATTGTTGAAATAATTAATCCGTTCCTTGGTGCCGTAAGTGTGTTCCTTGTATATATTTTAGGTAAAAAATTGTTTGATAACAACGTAGGATTGTATTCTGCAACGTTATTTTCCTTGGTGCCTCTTCATGTATATTTTAGCGAGCAGGTGCTTACAGATACTTTTGTTGTTTTCTTTTTATTGTTAACTTTCGTAAGTTTTTGGGAAGGATACGAGAAAGGAAACACAATGCAAAAAATTCTTTTCGGGTTGTTTTTTGCCTTGTCATTACTAGCTCGTTATACGACTTTATGGATAGCTGTTGTATTTTTTCTCTATTTTTTTATTAGGGATAGGTCGTTGAAATTTTTAACAGACAAATATTTATGGTACGCAATAAGTTTTTTCTTTGTAATACTGGCCCCATGGTTTATTTACAGCTTCGCGTATTATGGCAACACACTAGGCGCATTTGTTCATGGTTTTAGAGCCGCAAGTTATTGGGGAGGGGTGCAATCATGGAATTTCTTTTTTATAAATTCATGGCATATTTTTTCTGCCGTTGGAGTAGTTTTTATTTTTTCTTTAATCTATATTTTTTTCAAAAAAGAATTTTACAAAAGGGAAGTTTATTTACTGTTAATATGGACCTTTTTCTTTTTAGGAATGGCAATATATATGCCACACAAAGAAGAAAGATTTATTATGCCAATAATCCCAGCAGTTTGTCTGATTTCTGGATTTTGCATAAGTAAATTCAAAAAGTATAAAAATACTATTTTTGGGTTAATATGCGCTATTTTAATAATTTCGCTTTTTGGTTTGTTTAAAATTGAATATGAAAAATCTAAAAATAAGGCCAATATATGTTTTTCTGAAGGAAATAAATTTTTAGCCTCTGATTCTATAAATAAAAATTCTTTGGTAATAACAAACCAATCCCCAATAGTTTATTACTACACTCAAAAAGAGAATCGTATTTATCCTGATCCATGGAGCGTTGAATCACTTAAAAATATTATCAATTTAAATCATGGCAATAGGATAATTTATATTTTTAAGTGATTCAACGCTCCATGGATAGACAGTGGCGTAAAAAATGACTTGGATAATAATTTTAAAAAGGTTTTTGAGTGTTCGAAAGACTGGGGATATTCTGCTATCTATGAGTGAAAATAGTATTTTTTGGAGCCGCCTCTCGGATTCGAACCGAGGACCTTCGCTTTACAAAAGCGTTGCTCTACCAACTGAGCTAAGGCGGCACACCTTTAGCGTGTGTATATTAACACATTTATAAATTCTTTTCCTCCTCTTTTATTTTGTGTTTGATTTCCTTGATTTTATTTTTGTATTCCGAAACCATTCTCAGAAATTTGCTGATTTCCCTTTTTTCCGGTGAATCACTCTCTGCCCTTCCGCTGTGTATATTTTTTATTTTGATTTTTACTTCCTGATATTTATTCTTTAAGAAACTGGAGAACCGGACGTAAAACCTGATTGTTCCCACAAGTCCCGCGTAGGAATGTTTTTTTATGTTTTTGACGGTTGAATGCTTTAATTTTTCTAAATGCCGAGTTTCCCAAAAAACCTCTTCTTTCGGGAAAACAGCCCCATTTTGCAACAAGATCAATTTCCGACCGATCATAAAGATGATTCCGAGAAGCGAGCCAAAAAATAAAATTAAAAAATAATACATGATTGTTTTATATCGAGCAGCGTTTTACTTCCTTAATTTTTGCCCCCGCCTTTGCCAAAAGTCCTCCTATTGTCACGGAAGTGTCTTTTATAAATTCCTGTTCAAGCAGAGCCTTCTCATTTTCCGGTTCCAGGGCGGTCACCTGCATGGCGATATCTTTCGCCAACTCCGCGCTTCCGCCCGTTAAGCTGACGATAACCCCTATCTTATTGTTGTGCACATAAGTTCCCAAAACCTTCCCGCTTACTTCATATGCCTCTCCTAGCTGGATATTTTCTCCAGTTTTTTGAATGATGGAATCAATCATGTCCTTTGCTTCAGCTTTCATTTTTTCTACACCTTCTTTAAGAGCTTTATCAGAAAGTCTATCAAGGAGATTGGTGAAATCCTCGTTTCTGGCCACGAAATCTGTTTCACAAAGCAAAGATACCAGTACGGCTTTTTTGTCTTTTCCCTCTTCTATAACTTTTATGCCGACCCTTCCGTCTTTGACCTCGCGGTTAACTTTTTTCAATGCGATGTCGGAACTCGTTTTTTTTAAAATAGCGAGCGCCTTTTTCATGTCCCCATCTGCCTCTTCCAGTGCGCGCTTGCACTGCATTACTGAGATGCCAGTATTGTCTCTTAATTCCTTTACCTGCTCGGTTGTTACTTGTGTTGGCATGTACCTTAATTATCAATTTCAAATTACGAATTTCAAATTTTTAATTCGTAACTATTAATTCGTGATTTATTGTTATGTTTTTGGGGGCACGCTCATCTGGCCTTCTTTATAGGCGTTCCCGATGGCGGTGACAAAAAATCTGATAGACGGCATCCCGGCGTCATTGGCGACGATCGGGTAATCAATGTATTTGATATTTGAATCGGAGTTTACCAAGGCAACCACCGGGACGCCAGATTTTTTGGCTTCGGTGGCCGCGATGTGTTCACTCTTTGCATCTACGACAAATAGGGCATCCGGAACTTTTTTTAAGCCGAACAAGCCGGTATAATATCTGGCCAGTTTTTCCATTTTCTTGGCTATTACCAGCCGTTCTTTTTTTGTATATTTATCAAGCCCGCCTCCGGTACTGTCCTTGTGGTAGTTTTCCAGTTCGGTAATCCTCTTTTTTATTTCCGTAAAGTTAGAAAGCGTCCCCCCGATCCATCTTTCCGTGATATAGGGCATGCCTAAAAATTCCGCCGCATTTTTCACCGCTTCCTTGGCTTCGGGTTTAGTACCGACAAAAAGAATAACTTTTCCTTGGTTTCCCGAACTTTTAATAAATTCCACGGCTTTTTCCAGCATTACGCTTGTTTTTTCGAGATTGATTATGTCTCCTTTGTTTTTGGTGGCATATATATATGAAGAAACAGAAGGATGCCTTCTAGTCTTGCTGTAGCCATAATGCGCTCCGGCTTTGAACATTTCTTCTACCACCATCTGCCCCTCTCCATCGTTCGGGCGGGCATCAGTTCTCGATTCCGCTTTTTTCATATGGACTAATATAGCAGAATATTCCCGCTTTTGCAACCGTGCCTTATCGGCGGTAAACTTTGACCAACCGGTCTTTTTCGGGTAATATGAGCACATGAGGCAATCCAAACTTTTTACTAAAACCAGAAAAGAAGCTCCGGCGGACGAAACCTCCAAAAATGCGGAGCTTTTAATCCGAGGCGGTTTTATCCACAAGGAGATGGCAGGGGTGTATTCGTATTTGCCTCTGGGGTTGCGGGTGCTCAAAAAAATTGAAAACATAATAAGGGAAGAAATGGATCAGATTGGCGGGACTGAAATGAAAACTTCCATTCTCCAAGATAAGGAAATTTGGGAAAAAACCAATCGGTGGGACGACAAAGAAGTGGATATTTGGTTTAAAACGAAACTAAAAAATGGCGGGGAAGTCGGTTTGTCTTGGAGCAATGAAGAAGATTTCGCTAATATCCTGAAACAATATGTCAGTTCTTATAAAGACTTGCCGCTTTATCTTTATGATTTCAAGGATATTTTGCGAAACGAAACTAGGAGCAAATCAGGCATTCTGCGAGGCCGGGAATTCTATTGGAAAGCCCTTTATTCTTTTTCTAGAGATGAAGCGGAGCATAATGTTTTCTATGAAAAAATGAAAACAGCTTATCAGAATATTTTCAGGCGAACCGGCATCGGACATATGACTTATTTAACTTTTGCTTCAGGCGGCGCTTTTTCAAAATATTCTCACGAATTTCAAACCATAACTTCTGCTGGCGAAGATACTATATACGTAAGCGAGGACAAAGCCATAGCGGTAAATAGAGAAGTGATGGAGGAAGAAGTGTTGGCAAGTTTAGATTTAGAAAAAGATAAACTAGTGGAACATAGGGCAATCGAAGTGGGAAATATTTTTACCTTGGGCACTAGCAAGCCGGAAGCGTTGGAATTCTATTACGCGGATAAAAGCGGAGAGAAAAAACCTGTTTTTATGGGTTCCTACGGCATTGGCTTGGGCAGGCTCATGGGCACGGTAGTTGAAGTTTTGTCCGACGACAAGGGAATTGTTTGGCCAGAATCAATCGCGCCCCATGTTCTCCATTTGCTCGCGCTGGGAGAAGATGAAGAGGTTCTAGCTGAGGCGGAAAAAATTTACGAAAATCTGTCTGAAGCAGGCGTGGAAGTTCTATTTGATGACCGTGCAGATATATCGGCTGGAGAGAAATTTGCCGGTGCGGACCTGCTGGGCATTCCATACCGCGCGGTAGTCTCCGAGCGCAGCATCAAGGAAAAGGGGATTGAGCTGAAAAAACGTACGGAAGAGAAAGGGAAAATAGTTTCCAAAGATGAGCTGTTAAAAATACTGAAACCTAGCCGCTAGAACCCAATTCGTTATGTTCAATAAATTTTACAAATTAATTTCAAATGATATCGGTATTGACCTCGGCACTTCCAATACCTTGGTTTATTTGAAAGGCCATGGCATAGTGATAAATGAACCTTCGGTTGTGGCTGTCAACATCAAGACCAATCAGATTCTAGCGGTAGGCATGCAAGCTAAGGAGATGCTCGGGCGCACTCCAGGGCACATCAAAGCTGTCCGTCCGCTGGTGGACGGCGTGATTTCCGATTTTGAAGTTACCGAAGAGATGCTTTCTTATCTCATAAATAAAGCGGACAAAATGTCGCCGAAATTGGCCCGTCCTCGAGTATTAATCGGTGTGCCTACTGGCACGACCAATGTTGAAACCCGGGCAGTGTATGACGCCGGCCGGAGCGCCGGCGCGAGGGAAGTTCTTTTGGTAGAGGAGCCGATGGCAGCTGCCATCGGCATCCGGCTTCCGATCAAAGACCCTGTCGGGTCCATGATTATTGATATTGGCGGAGGCACGACCGATATCGCAGTGATTTCTTTAGGTGGTATAGTTAAGTCAAAAAATTTAAAAATAGCCGGCGACCGGTTGAATAACGACATTATCACTTATATGCGCGATGAATTTAAAATACTCATCGGGGAAAGGACGGCGGAGATGGTGAAAATCGCTATTGGGTCCGTCATTCAAGGGGAATATATGGAAACGGAAGTCCACGGGCGCGATCTTTTGACAGGACTGCCGCGAGAGGTGGTAGTGACGGATTCGGACGTCCGCGAAGCCCTAGCTTTGTCGGTCAAAGGGCTGGTGGAAGGAGTGAAAGACATGCTCGAGACGACCCCGCCCGAGATTTTATCCGATATAATGCACCGGGGGATTACCCTCTCCGGCGGCGGGGCGCTTCTGCCCGGACTAGACCAGCTGCTAGGGCGGGTTCTTAAGATTCCGGTTTACGTGGTGGAAGATCCTCTTTCGGCCGTAGCCCGCGGGACAGGAGTGATTCTGGATGATATCCCGTCTTACAAGGAAATTCTGATAGGCAATCAAGATGAGTTACCTCCTAGATAAAAAAATAAGAGAAAAAAAGTTTTTTAAAATCACGTTTGGTGTTATTGTTCTCTTCGTTTTAATTTATTTCCGCGCGGGTATTTGGGGCGGGCTTTCTTACGCGAGTCACGGAATTTTCCGCCCCGTTTTGGTTTTAGGGAACGGTCTGGGTGAAAAAATGAGCAACCTGAGCGCGTATTTTGCGTCAAAGAATTCTTTGCAAGAAGAAAACGAAAATCTTAAATCTCAAATACTGGAAAACCAGGCCGACCGGGCTAATTATGATTCAGTGGTTGCAGAGAATGAAGATCTGAAGGAAATTTTAGGACGCCTGCCTGCGCAGGCAGGGAAAAGCGAAAATGTCCCTTTGATTTTGTCAGCCATTTTGTCCAAACCGAACCGGAGCCCTTACGATACCATAATAATTGACGCGGGAGAAACGCAGGGAATAAAGGTAGGGGATATAGCTTTTGCTTTTGGCAATGTGCCGATCGGGCGTATCGCGGAGGTTTACGCCAGTTCCTCTAAAGTGATTTTGTTTTCCAGCTCGGGCGAAAAAACCCAGACAATAATGTCCGGCCGGCCTGCCCGCGCAGGCGGGGATGTTTTTTTGGAAATTGTCGGGCGCGGCGGGGGAAATTTTGAAATGATTCTGCCCCGGGATTTTATCTTGCAAAAAGGGGAACAGGTTATAATGCCGGGGCTCTATCCTTACATCCTAGCTGTTGTCGAAACGATAATTTCCGATCCGCGCAACCCTGTCACCAAGGTTTTGCTCAGTAGCCCAGTGAACATACAGGAGCTGAAATTTGTAGAAGTGGAAAAAATATAATTTATTTTATTTAGAAATTTTTTGTAATTCTTCTTTGAGCGACGGCAAGTCAAGAGCAATCGTATTCCAAACAACATCCAAATTGATATCAAAATAATTATGAATGGCTTTGTCTCTAAATCCGGCTATTTCTTTCCACGGCAAATTTATTTTTTCCTTCAAATCATCAGAAATTTTCTTTGATATTTCTCCAATTAAAGTCAGTTGCATAATAACACCGCTCTGAACTAGAGAATTTATTAAAAAATTTTCCTTATCAATTTCACTCACGAACAACTCAATTTTTTTAATTGACTCAAGAATTTGATCTATATATACTTTATTATTCTTCATAAATTGTTTTTAAATCAGATAAAATGTATGGTTCCATAAATTTATTTATGCCACCTTCGGTCAATAAATCAACTTTTCGGCCAAGCGCTTTTTCCATATCATCCACGAGTCCCACAAACCCGACTAATCCAGTGGGTTTTCCAAGTTTCACAAGCAAGTCAACATCGCTTTCCGGGCGATCTTCGCCCCTAGATACAGATCCAAAGACTGCAGCCTTTTTAATCCCATATTGGCGGAATATGGGTAATAATTTGTTTTGTAAATCTTTTATGCTCATGAGCGGATTATAGCATACAAAAACTCTAAATACATAAGTTTTTGAGTTATCCACATATTTTTTACTAATCTTGGTTGCGGGGGGGGTAATTTGGTACAATTAATCTATATGCCGAGTAAATTTCTTCTTAAAAAAATTTTAATTTCATCATTTTTTATATCTGTTTTTATTGTTCCCGCTTCCGCTTTCGCCTTCAATCCGCTTCTCTTCGATTTCTTCCTGGTACGACAGCTACAAGAATTACCTGACCGAATCGATGGACAGCGTATCCAATGCCGTCGTGGATTATTTCGGCGAACGTATTTACAATTACATGTTTTCCTCTGAAATTACCTCCATCCCTTCGCCGGTAATCAGAAATACCGTTGCCGCCGTGGCCGGAGCTAATATGCAAGTTTCAGATGATTCTCCGGCTGTCGCCGTCAACACCGCCTCTCCACAAGTTCTCTACATCCAAGGTCCAGTCGGCCCCCAAGGACCGCAAGGACCTCAAGGCATTCCCGGTAGGAGCGGTAGCGGGGGCGGAGGAAGCAATATTGATCTTTCCAGTTTTGTCACTTTAAGTTTATTTGATAGTCAGGTTGACGCGTTGCTTACGTCCGTGGAAAGCGGAGTGAACAACATTTCTAATTCTTTCGGCGATAAGGTAAGTACCGCCCTCTTGATAGTTTCCGGCAATGGCTCAATCGGCGGCGACCTGACCGTCACCGGCACGATTACCGGCAATGTCGCCGGAGTCATCAACCCTTCCTTTACCTCGGGTTCGGTTCCTTTTCAGGGAGCGAGTGGATTGGATGAAGATAATGCGAGTTTCAATTTTAACAACACGACGAATACACTAACGGTGGCGAATCTGACGGCCACTGCATATACCAACAACTTAAGCGCTTTTTCCGCCACCACTTCCGCTCAATTAGCCGGAGTGATTTCCAATGAAACCGGCAGCGGAGCTTTGGTTTTTGGCACGAGCCCGGTATTTACCACTCCTGATTTGGGAGTAGCTACGGCTACATCTCTGGCTATCGGCGGGGGATTCGGTT
>Ga0209211_10002849_pt1 | contig 29084 bp, 27 predicted proteins | sample RifGroA2_FD_183992 | JGI IMG/M metagenome (GOLD analysis project Ga0209211, IMG submission 183992) | Groundwater microbial communities from Rifle, Colorado, USA - Groundwater A2 (SPAdes) (version 2) | ecosystem: Environmental > Aquatic > Deep subsurface > Groundwater | place: Rifle, Colorado...
GGCCACTTGGTGGCGGTAGTAAATCATACGGTGCGGTTCGCCGCCCTTGAAGCGTGAACCGTAAACAACATCCCCTTGGCCCCGTTCTATCGGGTAGAGCAGTCGCTTGTATTCTTGCGGATCGTATTCAAGGTCGGCGTCCTGTATAACTAATACGTCACCGCTTGATTCCAAGATGCCCCGCTTGAGGGCGGCACCTTTGCCCTGGTTCACCTCCTGGAATATTAGCTTAATGCTTTTATTGCCGCCAGCCAGCTTTTTTAGGATTTGCCTGGTACCATCGGAAGAGCCGTCATCAATAATAATAATCTCCTTTTTGGTGCTGCCTAGGTCTACAGCGTCGATCTCTTCAAGGATTTTTTCAATAGTTTCCTTTTCGTTATAGCATGGTATTACGACAGACAATTTTCGGCATTTGGTCACCAGTTTACTCCTTATAATTTCCCCGTCATGCTACCATAGTTAGGACATGTTTGTATACATAGCAGGTAAGGTTAAAGACCTGCATAAAATAGATTTTGTCCGTTTCTGTATTGTTGGAACGCTGGGTTTTATCATTAACTTTAGTTTACTGACTTTGCTTTTTAAAGTATTGGGCCTTCATGTCTTTTTGGCCCAGCTTATATCGAGTGAAATAGCCCTGTTTAATAATTTTGTATTGCACCATAATTGGACCTATAGGGATAATGTCACAAACAAATCAATAAAGAATTTATTGATACAGTTTCATATGTCGTCCTGGTCGGCCATTCTCGGCAGTTCGGTAATTGTCACCGGAGCAGTTAAAATATTCCACCAGCATTATCTAGTTGCGTTAATACTGGCTTCTGCTTTCGGGCTATTTTGGAATTTTGGCTGGACTAAGTTCGTAATTTGGCGCCATCAAAGTGACGGTGCGATTAAACAAGAGGTATAACTCATAAAAATCACGGTTGTCGGTACTGGTTATGTCGGGCTGGTTACCGGTACATGCTTTGCCGAAACTGGTAATGATGTAGTATGTGTTGATATCGATGAAACTAAAGTAGCTCAGCTTAAGAAAAAGCATACGCCGATATACGAACCTCGGCTCAATGATCTACTAGCCCGCAACGTCGACTTTGGGCGCCTAGCTTTTATTACCAGCCTAGCTGAGGCTGTAGCTACGGCTGAAATAATTTTCTTGGCCTTGCCGACGCCGCCTGATGAGGACGGCAGTGCCGACCTAAGCTACATTTTAGGCGTAGCTAAACAATTAGGCCCGTTGCTTAAAAAATACACGGTCGTAATCAACAAAAGTACAGTCCCGGTTGGCACCACCGAAAAGATCCGTGAAGCTATTGGCCAGGGCACAAAGGCCACTTTTGATGTTGTTTCTAACCCGGAATTTTTACGCGAGGGCTTAGCTGTCGATGATTTTATGAAACCGGACCGGATTGTGATTGGAACTAGCTCTTCAAAAGCCCGGGCAGCCATGGAGGAGCTTTACCAGCCGTTTAGCTCACAAGGCTCACCTATTTTATTTATGGATGAACGCTCAGCCGAAATGACCAAGTACGCTGCCAACGCCTTTTTAGCCACCAAGATTAGTTTTATGAATGAAGTTGCTAACTTATGCGAGCGAACCGGTGCCGATGTTGACGCTGTGCGGCTGGGCATTGGCGCTGATAAGCGCATCGGCCAACGCTTTTTATTTGCCGGCATAGGTTATGGCGGCAGCTGCTTCCCGAAGGACATACTAGCTCTGCAAAAAATTGCCAAGGGTCATGACTATGATTTTAAGATTTTAGATGCTGTGCAAGACGTAAACGCTCTGCAGAAAAAGACCATTGTTCAAAAAGTTAAAAAATATTACCAAGGTGATATAGTCAACAAAACCTTTGCGCTTTGGGGATTATCCTTCAAACCAGATACTGATGATATTAGAGAAGCACCAGCGCTTTTAATTATTGACGAGCTTTTAGCCAGTAAGGCTAGTGTCATAGCCTTTGACCCAGAAGCAACCGCTAATGTTAAAAAGCTTTATAAGGGCCAAGCTAAGCTAAAGTTTGCTAGTGGTCCATATGAAGCATTAACTAATGCCGATGCCTTGATAATTGCCACAGAATGGCAGATATTCAAAAGTCCGGATTTTCCCAAGATGAAAAGGCAGCTAAAGCAGCCGGTGATATTTGATGGCCGCAATATTTATAGCTTGGAAGAAGCCCGCGAGCATGGTTTTTACTACCAAAGCATAGGTCGCGCAACTGTGAGGGGCGATGAAAACTAAGCGAGTCCTGATTGCCGGCGGTGCTGGTTTTTTGGGCAGCTACCTTTGTGACTACTATGTTGAGCAAAACTACCTGGTTGATTGTGTCGATAATCTATCGACCAGTAACGGGCAGAATATAAAGCACCTGCAGCCTAGTGCCAACTTTAACTTTATCAAGCACGATGTAGTTAAAAAACTACCTAAAAATATTACCGACGGCAGCTACGATCTGGTTATCAACCTAGCTTCGCCGGCTAGCCCGCCGCACTACCAGCGGCTGGCAATTGAAACTTTGAGAGCAGGCTCTGAGGGCACACTGAACCTTTTAGAACTAGCGGCTAAATCAGGTGCCAGGTTCTTCCACGCCTCTACCAGCGAGGTTTATGGTGACCCTGAGATCCACCCCCAGCCTGAAAGCTATTGGGGGAATGTTCATAGCTACGGTCCGCGCAGTATGTATGATGAATCAAAGCGCTACGCCGAAGCCTTGATTTATTCTTACCGCCAGCGGCATAAACTATCGACTGTCACCGCCCGTTTTTTTAATACCTACGGTCCGCGGATGGATGCCAGTGACGGCCGGGTAGTGTCTAACTTTATCGTCCAAGCCCTGCAAGATGAACCACTAACCGTTTACGGTAAGGGTAGTCAAACCCGCAGCTTCTGCTATGTTGACGACCTTGTCGCGGGTATTGTAGCGTTTATAGACTCTGGTGAAGAAGGCCCTATGAATTTAGGCGACCCCAACGAGTTCACTATAAAAGAATTAGCGCAGAAGGTGATTAAAAAAACTGGCGCTAGGTCTAAGATTAAATATTTACCGCTGCCGGGCGATGATCCTAAGCAGCGTTGCCCAGACATAACTTTGGCCAAGAAAAGATTGGGCTGGGAGCCAAAGATATCACTCGATCAAGGTTTGGATAAAACCATCGCCTATTTCCGTAAAGTTGTAGATCGTAGCGCCAAAGTACACATCAAGACACCCAAAACCTCTTAAACTCCTATATCCGCGCCAGTTGCGGCCGGTAGGTATGAGGCGTCGACTACAAATACATCGCCCATTTTGTAGCCAAGTTCTGCAAAGACGGCTGCTGAAATTATATGGCGCTTCTGGTAAGAGCTAGAACCTGTTTGGTCAATGACATAGACAGCCGGTTCGTTGTGGGCCCGCAGCAAAGCCCCTTCCGGGAAAGGCACGTTAGTGCCATCCGGCAATACTAAATCGCTAGCCAGGGCTGTTTTGACCCTCGGCCAACTAAAGTGGTTGGCAGCAAAGACTTCCAGTGAAGGTACCCACCGTTTGGTATTACTATCGATTAAATAAACCTTGCCGCTACTTTGGTCTAGGACCAAATGATCTTGCAAGTGGACACTGGCGGAAGTAATTTGGTTGCCGGTTGACATGGTGTCAACGCCGGCCTGGGAAATTACATAGACCTCATTAAAACTTAAACCAAGGCTGATGAAAACATCTATCGAAGCAATGTGGTCCTTGGTGCAGGCTGTAATCGAGCAGCGCAGGCTGTAAACGGCCGCTGAAGCATCGCCGCGAACCAAGCTGCCGCTTTTAAAAGCTAGTTTGCTAGAACTGATCGGCAGTTCTTTGTCTTTGTCATTGGCGGTTTTAACCTCAGACCAGGAATAGCCGTGGGAGCTAAAAGTATGAATATCAGGAATATGGTATCTGGTTCCATTAATAATTAAATAAACTTGTGGCTCACCGGCACTACGCACCAAAGTACCGTCAGGATGCGCCACCACGATAAAAGGTGCTGGCAGTGGGGTGGGGGATGTCTCGGGCGGTGCCGGTGTGGGAGATGGACTTGGTGGTGATGCTGAGACGCCTCTTAAGGTATTATCGGCATTAATCCGTCCGTAACCGTATTCATTGGCAAAGCTTTGGCCGCCCATACTGCTAAGCTTGTCAGCACTGCCAGTGATGGCGCTGGCTGTAGCTGCGGCTGAAGCACCGGAGCTATAGCTTCTATATAAAGCTGCCAGCCCGGCTACGATCGGTGTGGAAAATGAGGTACCGCTAAGGCTGCTGGTGTAAGCGCTGGTCTGATTGCTGGTTGACCAGGCAGTGGTCCTAATACTGCCGGTACCGGGCGCCACGACGTCTAAGTTGGATCCATAGCTGCTAAAACTGGCTCGTTGGTCATTGCTATCCGTGGCACCAACCGCCAAAACCTGCGAGTAATTTGCCGGGTAAACCATTTGTCCGGCGTAACTGCAGCCGTTTAAAAGATAGCTGCTGGGACTGCCGCAGTTACCGGCGGCGGCTACAATTAAAACATCACGGCTTTGGGCATAGTCCAGTTCAGTTTTTAAGATGGGGTCGGGACTAGTCACGCCCAGGCTCATATTAATAACTTTGGCGCCTTGATTAACTGCATAACGAATAGCCGCGGCCACAGTACTAGTGGTCCCCTCACCGTAATCGTCTAAGGCTTGCAGGGGTAGTATCTTGGCTCCCCAGTTAATAGCTGCGACTCCCTTGCCATTGTTTGTAGCGGCGCCAATCAAGCCGGCGGTCACTGTGCCATGGCTGACGCCACCACCATTTGGGTTGGTGGTACCGGCCGAAGGATCGCCGTCGCCGTTTACAAAGTCCCAGCCACCGCTAGCGAAGCGTCCAACTAAGTCCTCATGGTTTAGCGCAAAACCGGTGTCAATATCAGCCACAATTATAGAAGATGAACCAGTAGAAATATCCCAAGCGGCTGGAGCTGAAATTTTATCGGTGTACCACTGCGGGTAAATAGGATCGTTGGGCGTAAGCAAGGCGGTGTAAGTTTTTTGTTCGGCCACCAGCGCACCAGCGGCTTGCAATTTATCCGGCGTCTCGGCAACAGTGTAAGTGCTAGGCAGATGCGCTACCGGCGTAAGCTCGTTTGGCGATAAATTATTAGCGTCTAAAAAACTTTTTTTGACTTCGTCACTATCAAAGCGGACAACACTTTCTTTGACCCCATGTTGAAAGCGGGGATAATCATTAGCCTTAAGCGGTGTGTATTCCCCGGGTAAGGTGATTTGCGGCGCAATTGGTTCCGCTGGCGGACGGTTGGGCTCGACCGGCAACCAAGTTAAACCGCCAAGCAGGCCAAGGCTTACCAAAACAAGGAGTACTTTCTTTATTTTTAGCAAACCCATGTAATCTTTAACTATAGCATAAGTGTTATAGGTTTGTCAAATTTTTACTTCTCTAGCAAGCTTAACAGGTATTGGCCGTAGCCGGATTTAGTCAGAGGTTCGGCTAGTTTGCGCAGCTGCGCGTCATCAATGAATTCTTGTCTCCACGCGGCCTCTTCGATACAACCAATTTTGAGCCCCTGACGTTCTTCAATAGCTTGGACAAACTGAGCAGCTTGATTAAGGCTGGCAAAAGTGCCCGTGTCTAACCAGGCTGTGCCGCGGTCTAGCAAGCTAACCTTAAGTTTGCCTTGCTTAAGATATGTATTGTTTATGTCGGTAATTTCTATTTCGCCACGGGCACTAGGCTGCAGGCCCTTGGCTATTGCTATGACGTTGTTATCGTAAAAATATAAACCGGTGACTGCATAATGAGATTTTGGCCGGGCCGGCTTTTCCTCAATAGAAATTACCTTGCCGTCTTTATCAAAATCAACTACGCCGTAGCGCTCTGGGTCGGCAACCCGGTAGCCAAAAACAATGCCCCCATTTGGGTCAGTATAACTTTTAAGGTTAGCTTCAAGGCTGCTGCCATAGAAAATATTATCTCCCAGCACCATGGCAACCTTATCTTTGCCTATAAACTCTTTACCGACTATGAATGCATCAGCTAAACCTCTCGGTTGGTCTTGTTCTTTATAGCTAAATTTACAGCCTAGTTGGCTGCCATCGCCCAGCAGGCTTTCAAAGCGCGGTAGGTCATTTGGCGTAGAGATAACTAAAATGTCGCGGATACCGGCGCTTAGCAATGTACTTAGCGGATAGTAGATCATCGGCTTATCGTAAACTGGCAGCAACTGTTTAGAATTAGCTAAGGTTATGGGATAAAGACGAGTGGCGGATCCGCCAGCTAAAATAATACCTTTCATTTGCTTAACTCCTTCTTAATATATTCTCTCAGATCTTCGTGCCAATCGCGCGGTTTAAAACCAACTGACTGTAATTTAGTTAAATCGAAAGTACTGTAGGTAGGTCTTTGAGCCGATACTTTACCAGCAAAATACTGGGCGGCTGTAGTGTCGTTTACTCTTGTTTTAGAGCCGGCTTCTTTTAGAATTGTCCGTGCAAAATCTGCCCAGCTAACAGTGTCTCCGCTATTACTGGCGTTATAGGTTCCAAAGGGCGCTTTAACTTTCAGTAAATAGTCAATTATTCTAGCCAGCTCGGTTGTAAAAGTGGGTCTGCCAAACTGGTCGGCAACGACGTTTAACTCATCTCTTTGTTGGGCGGCTGCCAGAATTGCCCTGGCAAAGTTTTTTCCGTCGCCGATGACCCAAGAAGTGCGTAGAATATAGTGTTTAGGAACTTGGGCAGCTTTTTTATCACCAGCGGCTTTTGTCTCGCCGTAAACCCCAAGTGGCTTAACTGGCTCGTCTTCAGTATGAATTTTTCGCTGGCCGTCAAAAACGTAATCGGTGGAGATATGGATGAGGATTAAATCTTTCTCTTTAGCTATACCGGCGAGGTTGTCAACGGCTTTGTCATTGACTGCCCAGGCGGCTGCTTGGCCTTCCTTAGTCTGGGCGCCATCAACATTAGTATAGGCCGCTGCGTTAAGGATAGCTTCAACCTTGCTCCAATCGTAGTTAGCCACTGAGGCAGGGTCAGTTATATCAAGTTCTTGAACATCCGTCTTAAGCGCATCTGGATAGAGCTCAGATAAGACTCTACCGAGTTGCCCGTTAGCTCCTAAAATCAAGAATTTTGATGAGTCCATTAAATTTCCATAGGCTTTACGTCTTTTAGCATTGGATGGCTACGATCGCGCTCCGAAACAATAGTCTGATCCATCGGTATTGGCCAAGAAATTGCAAGAGCTGGATCCGCCATATTTAGTGATATGTACTTATCATATAGTTTCTGGCTCCAGTGAGCGCTGACACTGTAAATATAATAGGTGTCGTCAGTCAGGGTCTGAAAAGAGTTAGCTACTCCTATCGGTACAAACACAGCTTTATTTTTATCAATCTCAGCAGTTACAACCTTGCCAAAATTTGGGCCTTTTCTTAGATCAATATAAACCACAAAAACTCGCCCATTGGCCACTGAAATATATTTGTACCATGGTTCGGCATGTAATCCGCGGGCAACACCCTTATTCTTATTGTATGAAATGTTTGTTTGTACTAATTGGAAATCTTCGGGCATCCCGGCCGCAACCAGTTTGGCTTTTTGGTATTTTTCCTGGAAATAACCTCGCTCGTCCTCGATATTAGTAACATCAAAGATAATTAGGCCCGGTATTTCAGTTTCGTTGGCTGTAAATTCAGTTGTTGGGGCTGCCATTATTGTTTCTTCTTTGTGTCGTAAAGGCCTTTGTCACGCATCAAGTCCATCCGCTGGGCGAAAGCCTTCGACCAGCCTTGATTATTTTTGTACCAATCAATTGTTTTGATGATACCTTCTTCAAACGAAACACTTGGCTGCCAGCCCAGCTTCTGCTGGATGTAGCTGTTATCAATGTCGTAGCGCATATCATGGCCGGGGCGGTCTTTAACGAACTCAACCAATTCTTTTGGTTTACCCAAAACATGCAAAATTGTTTCGGCGACCTGTACACCGTTACGCTGTGCGCCACCCCCCACGCAGTATGTCTCACCGATCTTGCCTTTGTGCATCGCAAGGTCAATGGCGCTGCAGTGATCTTCAACAAATAAATAATCCCTAACCGCTTGGCCCTGGCCATAAATTGGCAGCAGTTTATCTTCTAGAGCGTTGGCTATAAAAACCGGGATCACCCGGCCAGAAGAGTCGTACGGACCGTAATTATTCGAACAATTAGTAATAGTGTAGGGCAAGCCATAAGTTTCGCCATAAGCCCGAACCAAGTGATCGCTAGCAGCTTTGGATGCAGAATAGGGACTGCGCGGGTTGTAAGGTGTTTGCTCGTTAAACTTTTCTGAACTACCTAGCTCCAAGGAGCCAAAAACTTCGTCTGTTGAAACATGATGGAAGCGCTTAACGCCATGTTTAAGTGCTACTCGAGCCAGCACATCAGTGCCAATAACATTACTCCGCAAAAATGGACCAGGGTCGGCAATCGAACGGTCAACGTGGCTATGGGCCGCAAAATGAGCTACCCAATCAATGTCCGCCATCAACCTATCCATAGTCGTGGTGTCGCAAATGTCTGCCTGATGAAATGCGATTTTATCTTCTACCGTTTTTAAACGATCACGATCACCAGCATAAGTTAAAGCATCAACGATACTAATTTTATAATCAGGATACTTCCGCAGCATGTAATGCACAAAATTGGAGCCGATAAAGCCAGCACCGCCGGTAACCAGTATTTTCATCACCTTATAGTATAGCTATTTTTTGTACACAGGGTCTAGGGCACCTACATTTGCGCTAATCGAGTTCTCCCAATCAATTTCCGGATGAGCGTGCAAGATATCAGCAATATATTGCCGTAACTCTTCATATTTTTCATCAGTCTTAGCCTCGATCTTAATAGTGATATATGGTCCGTTTTGCGAATAGCGGATTACAAACATGGCATCTGTAAGCTCAAACCGGACTCCGTCGCCGGCCCTTTCGTCGTCAATAACGTCGGCGTCAGGGAAGTCTTGCCGAAGTTTTCCGGCCAATTCCGCCATCAAAGCAACTTTGCGATCATCGGGACAGAAGACTTTGATTTCCGGGCTGGATTTATATTGCGGCAGTGCGCCGACCATCTGTGAGAGCGTCTGGTCAGTACGCCCCATAGCTTGGAGCAGGCGCATTGTGGCATACGCGCCGTCATCATGATTGAAAAAATCTTCAGAGAAGAAAAAGTGTCCGGATAATTCGCCGATAAGGACAGCCTTCACTTCTTGGTTTTTCTTTTTCAAAAAGGAATGCCCGGTACGCCACATGAACGGTTCGCCGCCGCTGGCCTGAATTGTTTCTGGCACGGTTTTAGAGCAAAGCGTATTAAACATGATTTTAGCGCCCGGATGTTGGGCTAAAACATCCTTGGCAAAAAGAGCCACTAACATATCGTTCCATACGGGATTACCTTTTTCGTCAATGATACCGATACGGTCGCCATCCGCATCGTATGTAAAGCCTACATCGGCTTTACACTCAAGTATTTCATCACGCATCCGCTCCATAATGTACTCTTCGGTAGGGTCAGCGGCACCGAGCGGGAAGGTTGGCTCGACCTTGGTGTTATATTCAACTACTTCGCAGCCGGCTTGTCGTACTAGTTCGGGTATGATTTCACCGGAGCTAGTGTTGGAAGCATCGACCATAACTTTGAGTTTTCGTCCGATCTTAACGCGCTCAAGGATATCCTTGTAGTAGCTTGGGCGGATATCTTCCATAGTTACGCTGCCCGGCTTTTGCGCCCGGTCATAACCCTCCTCCTCAACCATTTTTCGGATGGTCTGCATGCCTTCGCTCACCAAGGTTTCTGAGTAGTCATTAGCTAGCTTAAAGCCATTAAACTGAGCCGGATTGTGAGAAGCTGTCACGAACACCCCACCGGGTATTTTGAAATGGTATTGCGACCAATAAAACATACCGACCATCTGCATACCGATATCCACCACATTCAGCCCAGTTGATGCTATCCCTTCAATAACCCTCTGGCTATATATCGGGCTTGTTTCGCGGCTGTCGCGTCCGACTACTACTTTAGTGTGACCAAGACGGCGCAGGTATGTGCCATGAGCTTTGCCAATATGAAGCGCCAGCTCAGGACTTAAATCCTCACCGACTATACCGCGAAGGTCGTAACCGCGGAAAATATGTGAGTTAACTTTCACTCCAATATATTACCAAATGAGTGTGGTAATATGGGGCCGATGAGTCAATTAGCGACTAAACCAATACGTAAAGCAGTCATTGCGGCAGCTGGCTTTGGCACACGTTTTTTACCTCAAACTAAGGCTATGCCCAAAGAAATGCTGCCAATTGTCGACAAGCCAATTATCCAGTATGTGGTCGAAGAGCTGGTTGATGCCGGCATAGAGGATATTATTATCGTCACCGGCTACAGTAAGCGAAGTATTGAAGATCATTTCGATAGCCCCAGTCAGGATCTGATCTCTAACTTAGAGCTAGGCGGAGAAAGCAAGGCGACTCTGCTACACGAGGTTCGATCAATAGCCGACCTAGCAAACTTTGTTTATGTACGTCAAAAGGGCCCTTACGGCAATGCCGCACCGCTTATGTCGGTAGAGCATTTAATCGGTGATGAGCCATTTATTTTTTCTTGGGGAGATGACTTTGTTAGAGCCAACCCCAGCCGTTTCAAGCAACTTATTGCAGTCTACCAGCAACACAGGGCTACCGTACTCACCTGTGTTCCGGCTAAAAGTGATCAGGATTACAAAAGGTACGGCTTTGTCGGTGGGGAACAAATCAACCCATCGTTGATGTTGGTTAAGAACATCATTGAGAAACCTGGCAGTAAGGAAAAAGCCCCTTCAAACTACGCTACGGTAAGCAGCTATTTATTTACGCCAGAACTATTTTCGTATTTGCACCAGGCAAAGAAGCGGTTAACCGCTGGCGAAGAGTTCATTATACAACCCTGCTTGCAAAAAATGATTGAAGACGGTCACAAGATCTATGGCTGCCAAGTTATTAACGCCAAGTATTATGATAGTGGCAACAAAATCGAGTACCTAAAAACTGTCGCTAACTTTGCATTAGAACATAAAGGTATCGGTCCGGCCTTCGCCGTCTATCTTAAAGCCAGACTAAAGGAGATGAAATGAATTTGCAGACCGAACTTGATGGTCTGAGTAAATCGGTCGCCAAATTTCACGAACCTCCCGCCGCCAGCGAAAAGGAATGGGAAAAGTTTGTAGATAACACGGTCGTTGCTTTAATGGCCGGTGGCGAAAGTAGCCGTTATGCCGCAGTGCTTAATGGTAAAAAAGTCCAAAAAAACGCTCATGAATTACCCAACGGCGATACTATGATCGAAATGGCCATCCGGATGTATCGCGACAGTGGCCTTAAAAAATTCGTAGCACTAGTATTCCACCATGCACACACCATAGAGGACCGTCTAGGTAATGGTAGCGGACTAGGCGTTGAAATTAAATACTGCCAGGATCCGGACCCACCAGCCGGTAAAGGTGGTGCTATTCGAAATGCCATAGAGCAAGGGTTCATTCCACACGGCTGTAGTTTAATTGTGGTGAATCCTGATGACGTGGTATTGAATTTTCCTGGCTCCTTTGTACGCTATATCGGCAACGCCCATATTGAGGGCGAAAAAAAAGGCATGCTAGCTACAGCTATCTTAGCCCCAGGTCAAATTTATCCTGGTACCGGCATGATGGTTGTCGATAATAAAGTAGTCGATACGATGATGTACCCGGTTATACCTGTTCCACTACATGTTTGTGCCTCAATTTTTTCGCCAAAGGTTATTCCAAGGTTTTTGAAGCTTTTTAGCCTCACAGAAAAAAGCGATTTCGAGAACGTCTTGTTCCCAATTTTAGCGCGCCAAAAAAAACTATGGTCAGTCGGGATCACTGAAGGGACAATTATTCCTGTTAACGATCTAAAAGCTTATAAACAGCTGGTTGATTTACTAGAATAATAGGCTTAAGACTCGGCGTCTTTGTAGTGCTGAAGTTCTGCAAGACGGGCAAGTGTGGCGGCTTTCTCAAAAGCAGCGCTAGCGACGTCAACAAGTTCTGTTGGGTTATGCGTCAGCTCTTCCCGAGGAAAATGGGCCGCGCCCCGAACCATTTCTTGTGCCCATCGTCCCGTGTCGAAGGCAGAACGAACACCCGCAGGCTCGCGGAGGCTTTTCATACTCTGTGTCAAGAAGTCTGCAGCTACTTGTCTTTGAGCATCAGCTTCTGGTGGCAAAACGCCTATTTCAATGTGTCCCATATAATCTCCTTAGTACTTTGTTGATACTATAACATCGGTTGTCTTTTTTACAAACAATTCTATTTTTTTTCTAAAAAGCTCAGGTTTATATTTTCCGGCTTGTTCGGCGACCTTTGAATGGTTAAAAGTCATTTTGCTAAAGTCCTGCAAAGTTTTAGCTAGACTTTTGGTAGTTAGCTCTTCAAAGAGCAGACCAGTTTTACCGGGAGTTACGTAATCTGCCGGTCCGCCCATTTTATAGGCTATTACTGGTGTACCGGCGGCCATGGCTTCGACTCCTGTGATACCGAAATCTTCCATGTTAGTAGGGAAGATAAAGGCTTGAGCTGCCCCAAATCTTTTTGGCATTTCTTCATCAGAAACATGGCGTAAAAAAGTCACACTGCGACCAGCCAGACGCTTAAGCTTTCGGTGGTCCGGCCCCCGGCCAATAACTATTAGAGGAACATTCAACTCAGTAGCGGCTTTGACTGCCAGGTCTATTTTTTTGTAGGGTACCTGACGACCGGCTGTTACAAAGCCCTTTCGAACAATACTTAACTGGTTAAGCTTTTTGAATCGTTCAATATCTACCGGCGGATGGATAACTTCAGCCTCACGGCCATAGTATTTTTCGATCTGCTCTTTTGTATGGTTCGAATTAGCAATGAAATAGTCCGGCCGCTGGGCCGCTTTATAATCCCAACGCCGCATTGGTCCGGCTAGTAGCTTCAAACCAAGACGGGCCAGTGGGTCCAGTCGCCCAAACCCCGGGTACTTTAAATATTCTTCGTAGCGGCTCCAATAGTAGTGAGTTGGTGAATGGCAGTATGTGATGTGTATACCCTTGGTTTTTATAAACTTTGCCTCAGCACCGCTGCTGGAAATTACTAAATCATAATCATCTAAATTCAGGCGGCTGAATGTCCATGCGCGAAGCAGCGGTAAAAATTTCTTGAGTGATTTTGGTAACTTCTGTAACCAAGTTGTCCGGATGTCAGCATCTTCAAACCACTTATCGCCAAACCAAACTTTAGGATTTGGATTGTACTGCGATGTGTATATTGGAGCTTCGGGGAACATTTTATGCAGTTCTAATACCACCCGTTCGGCACCACCCGTACCCAGCAGCCAGTCGCAGACTATAGCGACTTTGAGTTCACCAGAATTACTAGTCTTCATCCCTTTTAGGTTTAGTAGCAAGAATATTACGAAGAACAATTGCATACCCTCGCGCATCATCAAGTGCGTTGTGAGAATGTTCCGGCATACCTTTACTTATCCATTCTGGGAAATTTTTTCTCTTAGACTTATTTAAACTAAGCTCAAACTTGCCAGCAATGAAGGATGTAATATCTAAAGTTCTAGAAGCGGCTTCATAATCAGCAAAGGGATTCTTGTTAACAAACCTCCATAAGTACCAACTTACATATGAGTAATCAAATGCAATTGGATGAGCTACAAAAACAGGTTTTTTGCCCAAACTGTCTAGCCATTTGCTAAATTCTGCTATGACTTTGCTGGCTGGTTGGGCATCAGACGTCGCTTCTTGCCAAGCCTCAGGCTCGGTTTTCCACCAGGCCATAGTTGATGGGGCCTGTGACGCTCCCTCAAGTGGCTCAAGTTTGCGATAAAAATTATCTATTTCTTCACTTTCAGTTGTAGCCACTGCCGCCAAACTGATCATTGAATAAAGGCCTGGCACCGGTCCATCGGTTTCGATATCTACTGCTACGTAAACTTCATTATCCTCAATCATTCTATTTGGCTCCAATGCGTCGCAGAACAACCTTAGCGGTTTTGGCCAGGATGATCAGATCTAACCACAAGCTCCAGTTTTGAACATAGTAAAGATCCAGCTTGCGGCGCTCTTCAACACTAATATCACGCCGACCGGAAACCTGAGCTAGACCCGTCAGGCCGGATTTTACCGCTAATATTAGGTCTTTTTTGTCATGCTTTTCTAATTCCTGAGGCTGTAAAGCTCGCGGACCAACCAAACTAATATCACCTTTGACGATGTTTATTAACTGTGGTAGTTCGTCCATGCTAGTACGGCGCAAGAAACGGCCGATATAACTGACCCGCGGGTCATTAGGGATGTGATCGCCACCGGCCCGGTATTTAGTGATTAAATCGCGGCGGCCCATTTTGGTGAAGGCTTCTTCAGGCGTCATATTGGTGTAGGCTTTTTTATGTGTCCGGAATTTATAGATCTTTCTGGTATTGCCAAAACGGGTCAGCCGGCGGTCTTTAAATAGCAACGGTCCCCCTGGGTCAAAGATTTTTATAAGTAGAGTAATAAGTAACATAAACGGTAGGGAAATAACTAAAAACATACCACCAAGGATAATATCAGTCAGGCGCTTAACAATCCTTCCCCAGCCTATTAGAGCCGTTTGATGGACGGCAATTACCGGAATTTGCGAGCGAAAAAGCTCAACCGCGATGTTGCCAACAAACAGTTCGCTGTTGCCCGGCACGAAGCGGAAGGCGATATGTTTGGTTTGGGCGAATTCTAAAATCTCGTTGTTGGCGGCCCCCGCAGCGTAAAGCTCAGTTTGGACAATGCCATGTATGTCGCTAGTCCGTAATTTGGCGACAGCCCCAGTAAAAGAATCAAAAACCGGGATGTGTGGAAAACGCTCTGGGGTATGGCTCTTATTGCCGACAATGCCAACGATTTTGTAACCGGAAATTTTGCTATCAGAAAGCAAACGGACAAGTTCACCCGCGACCTTAGTGTTGCCAATAATCAAAACATTAGTGATGCCAACACCATATTTGTAAAGATAAGCTCTAAACGAACGGGCTAGATTACGGAAAATCACTAAGAACAAAAAAGCCAGTACGAAAGCGTAAACCGGTACCAGCCTGGCCGGGAAAATCGTCCGGTTAACCGCATAACCGTAGCTGATAACAAAAAGCAGCCCCACGAACGAACCTATTAACAGCCGGCCTAGTTCATTAAAGCGCTTTTCTTGTATGGAGCTGCTATAAAGTCCGAGCACAGCAAAGAATAGAATCCAAAAGGGTAGCAGTGCCAGAAAGACGCCGATATAAGTAGTGGCAGGAATAGGGTGTGCCACCGGTACGGTACTTAAAGTCCCCCTTAGCGCATAGGCACCGACAAAGGCTGCCACCAAAGCTAAAAAATCGCCCACCACCAAAAGCAGACTATAGAATAAGGACGCATTACTCTTCATGACGCTATACTAGATTGTATCACTTATGGACCCTTCTAAAACCGCCCTTAAACTATCCTGGATGGTGGCAGCAATTCTCGCTTTACTGCCCTTCCATGCCCTATTTACCACCTGGGCTGGCAGTAACTTTGGACATCTCGATGCCTGGCGGGTTTGGAAAGAAATATTGCTTTTGCTAGCCATCCCACCGATACTCTGGCTGATCTGGCGCGCTCCGGAACTTAGAAAGTGGCTCAAGCAATCGTGGATAGCCAGACTCTTCGGATTATATGTAGTCCTGCATCTGCTACTGGGCACTTGGGCCCTAGCCCAAAATGAAGTTAATGCTACGGCCTTTATCTACTCACTTATTGTTAGCCTGAGATTTATCGGCTTTTTTCTGCTCTGTGCTGTCATTGTTAGCCAAAACGACTTTTTGCGACGCCATTGGCAAAAATTACTTCTGCTACCAGCCGCGGCGGTAATTATTTTTGGCCTAATACAGAAGTTCCTACTGCCTTATGATTTTCTGCGCCACTTTGGTTATGGCAAAGATACTATTGTTGCCTACCAAACCGTCGATTCGAACCTGGATTATCGCCGCATCCAATCAAGCCTGCGCGGCGCTAACCCGTTAGGGGCTTATCTGGTGCTGATAATCCCAGCCTTTTGGTTAAGCCTGCAAAAAACCCGGGTTTGGCGCTGGCTTGGGCTGTTGGGAGGCCTGGTAGTTTTGTTATTCAGCTATTCAAGAAGTGCCTGGCTTGGTCTAGTGGCAGCCGTGGCCTCGCTGCGCGGTGTGACTCTTAAAACCTTTAACTTTAGTTATCGAACTATAATAGTTGTTCTGCTGCTTTTAGCTTTACTAGGCGGTGGATTTTTTCTTACAAATAAAAGCGATGATGCCCAAAGAACTATATTCCATACTAGCGATGAATCAGTAGCGTCTAGCAGTTCTAATGCCGACCGGCTAGCATCTATGAAAGCTGGTACCAAGGATATTATCCGCCAACCACTGGGTCATGGCCCGGGCACAGCCGGCCCGGCTTCATTTAGAAACGATCAGCCGGCTAGAATTTCTGAAAATTATTTCTTACAAATCGGCCAAGAAGTTGGTATAGCTGGTATTGCGATCTTTGTAGCCATCTGTGTTTTGGTCGGCAGGGAATTATGGCGTCATCGCAGTGAGCAGCTGGCAAAAATCCTGCTGGCTAGTTTAGTCGGTATAACATTTGTTAATTTACTATCGCATGCTTGGACTGATGACACACTTGCCTACCTATGGTGGGGCATGGCTGGTATCTGCCTGGCGCCGAGACTCGTCAAAGATAAACATTAGAGGTATTATTTAGCTATGAATCGTAAAGGCTTCGTTCTTATAGAAATATTCCTACTTATCTTTGTTGCTATGGTGCTAGGTGGCACTGGTTGGTATGTGTGGAATGCTAAGAAAGAAACTGATAAAAACTTCAACGACTCCAATTCAGCCAGTAATTCGACCTTTTTGTATGCGTCAAGACCCAATGAAGATATTGCCCCCGATGGCTGGGAATTTTATGCTAACCATGAAGGTGATTACGCGTTTTATTATCCTCCTTCTTGGATCCTGCAAGATAAGGGTTGTAATCCAGGGCTGGTGCTGTTGGGCGCTAATGAACGATCGACCGGCCGGTGCGGAACAGAGAGCTTCGGGCAAATAGTAATCTATGCGAAAGAAGGTCCTCCTACTTCTACTTCAGGAACCTATCTTCGCGAGGCCGACGGATACACGAACATCCGATGGCACGATGCTCCTGAAGCCGGTGGAATTATAGGTACCAAAATGAGCGGTGAAGCTAGTGGCCAGGTGCGGGAATCTGAGATCGGTACCACGGGCCTACCTGATGGTACCGAAGTAACTCTGTATGTTTTTTATGATCAAGACGACGACCGAACTCACACCGCTACTTATATTCAGCTAGATTCCTACCCAGACGTTCTGGCTGATTTTGATCGGATGGTCTCAACCCTTGTTTTTGAGCTGTAGGAGCAGCTAACGACTAAAGTGCCAAAAACCAAAAACGAGAACCGCAAACTAGCTATACAGATTGCTGAGTATTTGATCTCCGGAGGGGCGTATTTCTGGACGGGCTACGGTGTTTTTGCTCTACTGTGGTCTGTTTTAGGTTGGAGCCTGTGGTGGGCCAAACTGGGCGCCAATGTAGTCGGCTGGACAGCCAATTTCCTACTGCAACGCTACTGGGTCTTTAAAAACCCGCACCTTAAAGGCCATCTGGGCCAGGTCAGCGGCCGTTACGTAGTGATTACCCTAATTGATTTTGTGCTGGATTACTTAATCGTCAATGGCCTGCGCCAAATTGGTATTACGCCCTACATCGGCCAGTTTATTAGCGCTGGTTTCTTCACTATCTGGAACTATATCTGGTACCGCTGGTGGGTCTTCCCGCAGAGGCTGCCTACGCCCCACCACCCGGCCAGAAAACATATCAGGCCGCACCACTTACAAAAGGCGTAAAATATAGTTATGGAAGAAAAGGCCCAGGCTATCCGGCCGACCAAGAAACAAAAAGAACTACTGGGCTTTATCGAGCAGTTCATCGCCGCCAATGGCTACAGCCCTAGCTACCGTGAGATCATGCAGGGGCTGCACTACACTTCTGTAGCTACTGTCGCTTTGCATGTTAATAACCTGATTAAACGCGGCCATTTGCAGAAACGTGACCGCTCAGCCCGCTCACTGGAGGTTGTGAAGCCGACAATTGTAGTAGATGGCCCCAAAGTTACACCCAAACAGTTGAAAACCGCTGAAGAGAAGTGGTTAGTGGATAAAATTGAACTGTTTTTCAAGGAAGTCGAGAATACCCCGGCTGTTATTGAAAAAGAACTGGACCAGCTCTATGTTTTAATCGGTGCCCTCAAAGTTTTAGGCGCCCACGGCGCGGCCAGTGCTTTTATAGCCCGCTTGGGTGAACTTAAAAAGCGGGCTGGTACTAACGAGTACGCCGCTTAGGGAAAGTTCTAGTAAAGGCCGCCGCCAGAAGATGAACTGCCGTCGCCTTTAATGAAGAACAACCAGATTAGAAAATAAACGACAGCGGCGACTACTAGATAGATGACTACCCATTGACGGGTTGAGCGCTTACCATAGCCTTTAGACGGTTTCTTATCTTCAGGTTCCATGTATTTACCTTATTACTTAATTAGCAACCAGATTACGATAATCAGTACTACTAATACGGCCAGCCAAAGCCACATTTTGTTACCGGATCCTTTAGCCGGTGCTGGAGGTGTTGGACCTGGTGCGGGTGGCATTGACGGGCTGTCCGGCGCTGGCGCAGCCGGTTGGGGTGCTGGAGGTGTTTGTGTTGGCGGTTGTGGACTTGTTTGCGGATCCATAAGATTACCTAGTCTCCCTTACTTATAGCCTAATTGTAGCACGCTAAAGCTTAATAGTTATCCACTGTATAATAAGTTTAATGTTACCTAAACTGGTTCAATAATGGATGTCCTGCAGGCTATCTTTCTGGGAGTTATAGAGGGCTTAACTGAATTTTTACCAGTATCTAGCACTGGTCACTTAATTATTGCCGAAAAGTATCTGAGTTTTAAAGACAGCGCCAAGATCTTTACGGTTGTTATTCAGTTAGGCGCTATTTTAGCGGTTGTTTGGTATTACCGGCATGATCTGACAGCCAAAATCAGTGGTTTATTCAGATTACAGAAGACTGCCAAGCAATTTTTCCTGAATCTACTTATAGCCTCAATACCAGCTGGGTTACTGGGATTGGCGCTAGATAAGAAATTTGAAAGCTATGCCACGCCTAAGGTAGTGGCTCTAGCGCTTATTGGCGGTGCTTTTGTGCTTTTGTGGGCCGATAAGCTAGACAGACACCGCCCATCTCAGGTGCCAGAGCCAAATAATTTAGATAAAATCTCTCCCAAGCAGGCTTTGATTACTGGTTTTGCTCAGTGTTTTGCCCTAATACCAGGCGTATCACGCAGCGGTGCGGCCATTGTTGGCGGGCTTTTTGGCGGCCTGAACCGCGTCAGCGCTACGGCTTTTTCGTTTTATCTGGGCATACCCATTCTAGGCGGGGCGGCTATTTATAAGCTGGTAAGGGACCGGCACGAACTAACAACCATTAGTGGCGGTGGTAAAAGTATAGTTATTGGGGCGGCGGTATCTTTTATAGTAGCCCTGGTGGCTATATCATGGCTGCTAAGATACGTTTCAACCCACAACTTTAGGATATTCGTCTATTGGCGGATACTGCTAGGTATAGCGGTGTTAGGTTTGCTGCTTTAGGCCCGGGGAGGCCAGTAAGTCAGCTAGTCTTCGTCAGAAGTTGTCCAAAACTCTTCAAGTGGCCGCTGCCGCTCCTCATCACGCATCAGCTCGACTTGTTCGGTACGGGCTATTAAATCTTCAGCGTCTTCAAATACCTCATCGCCCGGGAAGGTTTTATAAAATCTAATAACAGACTCCGGAAAATGCTCTTCATGAGCCAGTTTAAGCAACTGTTTAACCGAATAAGGAAAAAGGGGTACACGCTTAATCAGTGTCTCGATGTCTGATAATGTCGGTTGGTTATGCAGTAAAATCATGGCAGCCCTACTTATACTGGTTCTTAGCGTTAGTTTTGTTGGACATGATAGACGGCCGGTCACTTATTTTCCGGCTATGGCGCGGCCGGCTTTGGCGAAAGCTGGTTGTATGTTTGCTCATAGCTACCTCCTGTCCCACTACAAGGTTAGCGTCGGAGATATTTAACGTATGTAAAATAGCTCACAACTTTGCACTATTCGGTAAAATTAGCTTATGCTTATCTAGGGAATATAAGAAAATGAAACCATTATCAGAACTAACTAGTTTATCAGGTAAGGCCGCCATCGTTACTGGCGGAGCAAAGGGCATTGGCTATGGCATTACCTGTCGTTTAGCCGAGGCTGGAGCCAAAGTTTTAATTGCCGATTTGGATGAAGCAACTGCCCAGAATACTGCTCAAGAACTCACCGCTAAAGGCTGGTCCACGGCAGCTATTAAAGTTGATGTATCAAGTGAAGAAGATGTGAAAAGAATGATTGCTACTGCCCAGCAACAGTTCGGCTCAGTTGATATTCTAGTCAATAACGCCGGTATCTATCCACCTGCACCACTGGCCCAGATGACTGCGGAAGATTTTGAGAAAGTCATGCATGTCAATTTACGCAGTGTCTTTTTGACCACCAAATATGCCGCTGAGGTTATGAAGCAACAAGGCAGAGGCGGTCGGATTATTAATATTACTTCTATTGACGCCCTGCACCCTTCAATGGTTGGTTTGGCCCACTACGACGCTTCTAAGCATGGCGTGTGGGGCTTCACCAAGAATTCAGCTCTAGAATTAGCTCCGGCTAAAATCTGGGTCAATGCTATTGCTCCAGGCGGTATCCAGACACCAGGCGTCGAAGCTATGCAAGCTCAGGCACAAACACCGGCTGGTGTGGATCCTAAGCAGATGATAGAGGTGTTCCTGGCTAAAATCCCCATGCACCGGATGGGAGAGCCGGATGAAATTGGTAAGGTAGCTCTGTTTCTTGCCTCGGACATGTCTTCATACATGACAGGGGAGCAGGTAGTAGTTGATGGGGGAGCACTACTTAGTTAACAGAATTATTAATTGGAGATGTTAAAAATTGGTACTGGCTCCGGAGGCCGGACTCGAACCGGCAACAATCGCCTTAACAGGGCGGTACTCTACCATTGAGCTACTCCGGAATAAAGCTAGGAAGATTCTTATCAATTCAAAGTACTAAGACAGTCTACACTTGTATTATACCTGCTTCAACCTCTCTGTGGGGGTTGATGAAGCTAAATATTCCCAACAGTGTTTTGTATTCAAAGAATATGAGAGCATAATTTTAGTTAAGTATTAAATAAAGAGGAATAAATAATGGGCCAATTTAACGAACGACTTTTTGAGGCTGGTGGGGAAACTGGCCATCCTTATCGACTATGGAAGCGTGACGGTGTGGATTTTGAAATGCCAGATTTAGATTTAGCTCAGCGGACTATAAGTCAATCAGGACGAGAGGTAGTTATGGGCGCTTTAGATCGTGTCGGTCATGTTGGGGTAATTAGAGTTAAGCCGGAACTGGACGAAGAAGTTAAACAAAACCTTGGTGCCTTAGGAATTGGCGAAGAGCCATATGATTCGTCTCATCATAGTTAATTTGTGTTAAGATAAATCCACATTAACAAATAAATAGCTGGAAGCCTGTGAAACTCAGGCACTGTGCCGCAACGGTTAAAGTCCGATACAGCTTTAAAAAATCTCCCGAGCAGGAGTAGAAGCTTAACTTGTTAAGTATCTTTTGACCCCTGCCCAGAGTAGGGGTATTTTAATGTCAACGACCGGAGCGCTTGGACCAAAATTTGAATATCGGTACTACGAAGCTATGCGCCGAGCAGCGCTAGCTCCTGCAATAGGTGCAATAGGGGTTGAAGGTGTCCAGGAAGCCCAGCTGCAAAAGCTTAAGAAGCGTCGGAAAGTTGAACTTCAAAGCACCTTAGCCGAAGGCTTACGACCTGACAATATTCGCAGTATTATAGATACCCATTATCCAATTGAGATGGTTGATGGGCGATTAGTTGCTACTGATGATGAACCTCTAGAAGACATGCTTAATCGGGCTCTTGTTGAAGATACGAAGCTGGCTGATCAAGATGAATTTTTCGCTGAGTTTTTGCCCCAGGTAGCAAGACATGAACTCAATGAACTACACCAATGGGAGGCTATGGTGCGGGGGGAAACAGGATACAACACCCTAGTTACCTTATCCCCCTATAGAGAAGAATATGATGATGGTTCAGATGAAGCACATCAAAAGTTAATGAGAGCCGCACAAAAACCCTATTGGCGCCGTGGCATGTTTAGAGTAGCGCACGCACGAGACGGCAAACTACACGTCTTTAATTACTCGGTTGATAATTCCAGCGTGGAGCTTATGGCTCAAGCCGCTAAGGAGAAGTTAGGCTATGAGTTTCAAGCTAAAAATTCTGTTGACATGCTGGGCGAGCGCATTCCGCTGCAAATCGACGATGACTCATGGCGATTTATCGCACCGGGCCTAGTTGCCGAAACCGATAATATACTAGCTGAAAGACATGGTGGGATATGGAGGCATGGTTATAATCCCGAAGCTGGCATACGAAGAGCCCAGGCTTTCGTAGAATCACAAACTCATATCGTTGATTCACTGATTAGTCTCAATGAGCAGCTAGCATCCAAATATTCCACATTTGAGACCTATAGCGCTGCATTCGAGCTGAAACTTTACGACTGTCTGGCTCTGCTTGAAAAGCGGTTAGAGCTGGGGCGTGAAGATGAGCTTATCGTTGATTACGAAGCTGCTTCCGGTGGCGCTGGCTCTATGGCTAGAAGCGAAGGTAAAACCTACGATGCTTGTGGTATGATAATTGGCCACGGTCAAACTGAAAGTGCCAGCGCATCGCAAAAAACTGGCTTTGAATCACTGAAGCGTTTAGAAAATAAGAAAATCTCGTGCTATGCTTGCAAAAACGAGGTCGTAGTACCTAAGAGGGACCTAGATAAAGGCAGGCTTTCCTGTAAGCACTGCGGCTATTGGCTGGATGTTTGTACCGGTAAAAGCGGTTTTAGAAAAGGCTTCGAAAAAATGGCCCAAAAAACTTTTGATGCGTTTGACATATTGGCAGCCGGTATTCGGCGCGCTGGCGCTGAAATTCGGCGAAGTAAATGGCTTGCCAAACGCAAAACTGTACAGACAAACAGCGAGAAAAAACAGATTGATTTATTAGTAATGCAAGAAGAGGCAGAAATCGAACAGCTTAAAATGATAGCCTAGGTTTTTGGTTTGGCCAGTGAAGCCATGCCAGAGACGATGGCGTGGCCCAGTTTTTTGTTTTGGGCTTCGCTGAGTTTTTCCAAAGCGCCGTAGTGCTTTTCCAAGTATTTCAAATGCCTCTTCCGCTGTTTGGCAAAAGCGCTTTTAGACAGGCCGGACTTACCGATAAACTCACTGACTTTCTCGCTACCTATGTAATGGGGCAGTACCACATAGCTGGCGCCGGCTTGATAATATTTTGCCGCCTCTAGGGGGTCATCGGCATGGACAATGATGACTGCCCGTGGATTTTTATGCTTCAGGTGATCAAGCAAAAAAGCATTAACCTGAAAATCGGGGATTGTCGATACCACTAAGCGGGCCCGTTCCACGCCAGTTTCATCTAACAGTTCAACATCGGTGGCATCACCGTACAAATAGTTGATTTTACGGTGTATTAAGACGTCAATGATTTCCGGGTCATAATCTATCACCACGTACTTTTTGCGCAGTTTTTTAAACAGGCTGACGAATTCGTGGCCGCCACGCTGGTAACCGAATAAGACTAGTTCGTAGTTTGCTTCCGGTTTGGTCTCGCCCTGAGTCTTACTGCGTTCAAAAATATTCAGATAATTCGCAAAGTTTGCGTATAGTTGGTTGCCGAAGGTTACCAGGTAAGCGGAGATAGCTATTGATATGAGGGTTATTATGGTCAGTACGCTAACTACCGGCTGGCCAACCAGACCCTGTACGGCCGCCAGAACAATTATTATTTTTGAAAGTTCACCAACATTAGATAAAGCCAGACTGGTTTTAAAACCCGTCCTTTTTGTATAACCTAAAACTCCCAGCGTGATAAGTGTTGTTAATGGTTTAATGGCAACTACTATGAATACGGCGGCGGTTATCAGCCAGAAGTATTGGCTGAAAATAGAAAATGAGACTTCCGTTCCTAGGGCAATAAAGAAAACTACGATAAAGAAATCACGTAAGGGACGCAGCCGGGAAGAAATTTCTTGGGCGTACGGCATAGTTGCCAGCAATACACCGGCTAAAAGAGCGCCGATTTCCAAGCTAAAGCCGGCTTTAGCCAACAGCGTCGCTCCGCCGAGCCCCCAGGCAATAGTGAACAAAAAGAGCGTTTCCTGCTCGCCGGCGATAAATTTTTGAAATCTAGGTAAAATATGTCGGGTGACCCAGTACATAACTGAACCAATCACCACTCCCTTTATTGATAGACTTGCTAAATTGCCCAGCGCCAACCCTTCGACGTTATTAGCTGAGGTGATTAAAATTAAGGCAATAGCCGCGGCAATATCTTGGACCAATAAAGTACCAATAGTTAGCTTGCCATGTAAGCGGCCCTGTTCTTTATGGTCGCTCAGTAATTTAAGACCTATTACCGTGCTGTTAATAGACAGTGCAAAAGCTACTATTAAAGCTTCGGTACCGGACAGGCCGAGCGCTGTACAGATAAACCAGCCAATAGCAGTGATGGATGAAATTTGCATCAGGGCGGTGGCAAGCGAGGTTTTGCCCACCTCGCTTATCACCTTTAGATTCATGCCCAATCCAACAATAAAAAGCAAAATGGCTATGCCAATTTCATTAACGAAAGCCAAGCTATTGGGCGCATTACCTATCCCAAGCAAGGCCGGGCCAACAATAATACCGGTAATTATATGCCCGACGATTAGCGGCTGGCCGATCCAGCGCATAAACATGGCAACCGCCGTGCCGATAGCGATAATGACGCTCAGACCGAAAAACACCTCATTCATTGCTTATAGATTACAGCATAAGAAGTATAAAGGGCTACTAGCTTTGGTATGATTAGGTAAATGCCTAAAAGTCACAAAAACTACCTAGATCCTGAATTGACGGTCGTGGATCAAGTTCATCAGTTTGAAAAAAGATGGCGCCATTGGCACTACAAAAATACTGCGCTTCTGTTGCTGAGCTTAGTCATATTTTTCTATTTGGCAAAAACGCCAGTCGTGGACGACTTGATACAGCAGGCTGGCACCTGGGGATATATAGGTGCTTTTTTCGCTGGCCTGTTTTTTGTTTCAACATTTACGGCCGCCCCAGCCGCCGTAGTTTTATTTCATTTGGCTGATAGACTTCACCCGGTCGAAATAGCATTACTGGCTGGGATGGGCGGTGTTGTAGGCGATTACATAATTTTCCGTTTCATGAAGGACAAAATCTTTACTGAGCTTCGGTATCTGTTTTTAAAACACGGTAAGCCCATGAAAGCACTCTTTAAGAGTCCATATTTTGGCTGGCTGACACCAATTTTCGGCGCGCTGCTAATTGCCTCACCTATTCCCGATGAATTTGGTGTCAGTATGATAGGCTTGTCAAAAATAAGTACCCGGCAATTTTTGTTAATAACGTTTCTGCTTAATGTTGTCGGTATATTTCTTATTGTAAGTGCTGCCAGGTTGATTTAGTTTAGGCATAAGCATAAGCCTTTCTCTATAATAGCCATTATGCAGCTGTGGCATACGCTCAATATTCCTGAACTTTTCACCTCGTTAGGCTCCAATGAAGCCGGCCTGAGCAGCGAACAGGCAAACCATCGCCTTAGCCAGTATGGCTATAACCAGTTGCAGGAAAAGACAGCGCCTTTTTGGAAGAAACTACTAGAACCCTTTAAAAGCATATTTATTATATTGTTACTTGCCGCTGCAGCCATAAGCTTTGTCAGTGGTAAGAACCTTGACGGCACCATCATTTTGGTAATTATAGCCATTAATGCCGCCATTTATTACAGCCAGCAACACGCTACTAACCGCGTTATTAAAAGCTTAAAAAAACATTCCGAGCAATTTGTCGCCGTACTTCGGGACGGGCAAGTCGTTAATATTTCTTCTCATTGGCTTGTACCCGGTGATGTGATTATCTTGGCTGAAGGCCAAAAAATCCCGGCCGATGGCCGTTTGATACACCAAGATAACCTCAACATGGATGAAGCGGCCCTGACCGGTGAGTCTCTGCCGGTCAAAAAGGCCGTTAGCACCTTATCTGCCGATAAGCGGTTATATGAACGCGATAATATGGTTTTTACAGGGACTTACGTATTATCCGGGTCAGGCCGGGTCATGGTTACAAGTACGGGCTCCCATACCGAGTTTGGCGCCATAGCCAAGCTAGCTACTAAGCCTGAATCCAAAAGCCCGATGCAACAGAAAATCGACTTCATTGTTGGTCGGCTGATTAAAGTATTGGCGGCATTAGCTCTGCTGGTTTTTGCCCTTAGTCTGGCCCGGGGGATAGAGGTCAGTGAAGCCTTGCGTTTCGTCCTTTCCTTTAGCGTCTCGGCCGTTCCTGAAGATTTACCTATCGCCATGACCATTGTTTTTGTACTGGGTATGCGCCGGATGGCCAAGCATAACACACTGGTACGTTCGGTTAAAGCTATCGAAAACCTTGGCTTGATAACGGTTGTTGCTGCTGACAAAACCGGCACGCTGACTAAAAACCAGCTGGAAATCGCCGCTGCCTGGACTCCCGGCAAGGACATTAACCTCAGCCAAGTAAGTTATTTGGCCCTTGGTGATGAGAGTGTTTTGGAACCGTTTGATAAAGCCATAAAGCGGTTCGCCAAGAAAGACTCTTTGGCTGCTTTATCTTTAATCAAAAAATATCCTTTCAACCAAGAGCAAAGAGCCAGCGGCGCACTTTGGGACCACAGCGGCCAAAAGACCATGTACCTTAAAGGGGCGCCCGAGCATCTGCTGAACCTCTGCCGGCTCAGCGGTGACGATACCGATGGTGCTGAGAACCATCTAAGAAGTCTGGTAGCCAAAGGTTTCCGGGTCATTGCGCTGGCTGGTGCCGATATCGACTCTGTTCCGGAAAATCTTGAGAATCTGAAAGGCCCGACCTGGAGATTTTTAGGTTTGCTGGCTTTTGCCGATGAACTCAGGAGCGAGTCTAAGCCGGCTGTCGCCGCCGCCCAGGCCGCCGGCGTATCAGTCAAAATGATAACCGGCGACCACTTTGACACGGCTTTTTATATCGGCCGCCTGCTTAACATCAGCCCACGTAAAGAACAGGTTGTGCAAGGCAGTGCACTGCCAGCGACTGAAGAAGAACTGGTGCCCTATGTTAAACAAAAGACTGTTTTTGCCCGCATATTGCCAAAACAAAAGTTCAATATCTTAAGTGCCTTAAAGCGGTCTGAAATAACCGCTATGACCGGTGACGGGGTTAATGACGTACCGGCACTGGTTAATGCCAATGTTGGTATCGCTATGGCTGCCGGCAGTGATATCGCTAAGGACGCCGGGGACATTATATTGCTGGATAACAATTTCGCCTCAATCATCAGGGCTATCAGCGAAGGCCGCATTATCTATGACAACATCCGCAAGATGCTATTTTACCTTCTGGCTACCAGCCTTGGCGAAGTACTCACCATAATTGGTGCGTTACTAATAGGCCTGCCACTACCGGTAACGGCCATTATGATCTTGTGGGTTAATTTAGTAACCGATACGGCTTTGGTTATCCCGCTTGGCCTGGAGCCGCCCGAGGCTGACCATATGAACCGGCCACCGCGTCCTCCCAAAGCGCCAATATTAGATAGGCTGATACTGACCCGTATCGTGCTGGTAGGTATTGCTATGTCGGCCAGTATTCTGGGCGTTTTTGCTTTCTTGGTTCACGCCGGTTACTCACATGAATATGCCCAGACAATAGCTTTCGCCATGCTGGTTTTTGCCCAGTGGGTGAATGCTTTCAACGCTAGAAGCGAACGCCATTCTCTATTCAAACGCCTCTTCTTTCCGAACTATAAACTACTGGTCGGGCTGGCTCTAGCCGCCACTGCACAGGCGCTGGTTATGTTCGGCCCGCTGAAGGACATTTTCGGCGTCCAATCAGTTGACACCGGGCATCTTTTGTCTGGACTGGCAATTACCGGCACAGCTGTTTATTTAACTGTCGAAATACATAAGTTGGTAAGCCGAAGCCGCCAGTCTATATAAATATGGCAATAATGGCCGCGCCACCCGCCAAAGTCATAACCGATGTTACTGTCCAACCGACAAAAGTAGTCGAGCGTTTGTTGGTCCATTGACCCATAATGCGCCGGTTGCTACTAATTAGAACTATTAACGCCAAAACTACCGGCGCCACTATGCCGTTGGCAATAGCTGAGTAAATTAAGGCTTTGATAGGGTCGATGCCGACGAAGTTAATACCCAGGCCGACTAACATCGAAACGATTAAAACTCCGTAAAAGGCGTGGGCCTGGCGGAATTTACGGTACAGGCCTTCGCGCCACTTAAAGCTTTCACTGACCGCGTAAGAGCTGGCGCCGGCTAAAACCGGGATGGCCAGCAACCCGGTACCGATAATGCCAACGGCGAACAGATAATAAGTAGCATTACCAGCTACCGGCCTAAGAGCTTCGGCGGCTTGGGCCGCCGACTCGATGTTAGTTATTCCCTGAGGAAAGAGGATCGCGCCACAGGCGGCAATGATAAAGAACATGACTATATTGCTAAGAAACATGCCGCTCCAAACATCAACCCGCATATTATGCACGGCTGCTTTATCTGTACCTTCCCGTGAGGCGACAGTAGTTTCACCCTTTGAGATTTTATCTTCAACTTCCTGGGAAGTTTGCCAAAAGAACAGGTAGGGCGAGATAGTCGTACCCAAAACAGCGCAAACTAGCAGTATCTGATCACGGTCAAATTGCAGAACGGGCGTAATGGCGCTGCGGGCTATATCACCCCAGTTCAGCTTAGCCAGCAGGGCTGAGGCAATGTAGGCCAAAAGGACCATGG
>Ga0209211_10002850_pt1 | contig 29074 bp, 30 predicted proteins | sample RifGroA2_FD_183992 | JGI IMG/M metagenome (GOLD analysis project Ga0209211, IMG submission 183992) | Groundwater microbial communities from Rifle, Colorado, USA - Groundwater A2 (SPAdes) (version 2) | ecosystem: Environmental > Aquatic > Deep subsurface > Groundwater | place: Rifle, Colorado...
CTTCCCGCTTGCAGACAACGGATCCACCGGTTCACTAAAATTTATTTGTAAAATAACATTGCGTGGTTGTTTGTCTTTTGCCTCTTTCATGGGGTAGGGCAAAACACTCACTACTTTGGGAGGAGTCAAATCAACTTTGGGGCTTACAGTAAAATTCCAGTCATACGGCAACCCTTGTGAATCTTTGCCTCCTTTTGTGCCATCATCAATTTTAATGCCTTTTCCAAGGACCACTTTATATTCAACATTTTTATTGGGATCTCCTAAATATTCAGACGGCTTAAACACAAATGTTTTATGATCCGCGCTCATGCCCGCGGATACTTGATCACCTTTGAGCGCGCCTGCCTCAACACCGAGCGTCTTGCCATCTGCCTTGAACACGCGATATATTTTGATATTCACGTCATTGAGCGCGCCAGAAAACTTTTGCGGATCCATACCGTTGATAATTGTCTCTTGTTTAATTTTATCTTTAAATGTTACCGCAATCATGGTGTTGCGCGGTATATCCTGTGCGTTGCGCGCAGGGTAGTGCGACTCAATAATAGTACCCAACTGCGCGTGGCCTTCAAAAAATACCTGCCCGCCGGAGACGCCTTCCGCGCCACCCAAACCCCCGCCGCCTTCTCCAACAAGTTTTTGAATAACAAACTGCACAATCGCAACAGACATCAAAATAATAGCAAGACCAATCACCAAATTCTTGAGCATGTTTTTGGCTGTCATTATTTTTTCCTCTTCGCCTTCCGACGTCATCCACAAGTAACCGGCGTACACGATAAAACTTATCATTATAAGACCTACAAGCCCCAGCACCGCGCGGATTATTTTTGCGATGATAACGCGAATGTCTGTGCCGGACAATCCTGTGGCTTGTCGGAATTGTTCGTTTGCGCCCAAAGAGTTGGTCAATTGCGCAGGTGTGTTGACGTCGCCTTGCGCAAACACAGGCAATGCGTAAGCAACAACCGTACGCAAAACAAAAACTGTTGCCAATACAAATAGTATACTGACAACAGTTCTGTTTCGTTTTTGACCTGTCTGTTTTTCCCCCTTGATTCGCATACGATTCAAAATTGAACGTTATGACGACAATCGTTTGGTCAGAAGCATGCGAACTATCGTGCCGTCCGCGCGACTTCCTATCTTTTTCATGATAGAACCCATAACTTTTCCCACATCTGCCGCGCTCTTTACGCCGGTTTCAGCAATACATTCATCTATAAACACCAAAATCTGATCTTCTGAAAGCGGCACGGGCGCATATGTTTGCAATTGCGCAATTTCCGCGCGCGCGGCATCTGCCAAATCGGCGCGACCGCCTCGCTCAAAATCTTGCAGAGCGTCTTGTGATTGTTTGATCAACCGACGCACCACCGCGTGCAATTCTTCTTCAGATAATTCGTGACCGGTTTCTATCTCCTGATTTTTGATGGCGGTTTTGAGCATGCGAACCACGGACACCGTGTGTTCGTTTTTTGCTTTCATCGCCACTACGTATTCTTGATTCAATTGATCTTTTAACCCCATGTGACGACCAAAAAAAATTAATAATCTCCTTCTTTTATATTGCCTACTTTAATGTTGTATTCGTACAGGCCCGCTCGGCGTTTTCTTTCAATGGCGTTTTTGCGGCGTTTGTTGCGATTTGGCTTGGGTGCGTAAAAACGCACCTTCTTGGCCTGAAGGAGCTTGCCGCTGGAACGCATTTTGGTCTGAAAGCGCCGCATGAGAGCCTCAAAGCTCTCGCCTTTGCGTCGTTTAACTTCAAACATGAAACTTTTTCACCTCCCCGTGGTGAACTTAAATTAAGATATTTTCAGTATACCTGTTTTGTCTGGTGTATGTCAACTTAATCCAAGCTTCTTTTTGAGGTCGCTCACAGCCTTATTAAATCCGATAATTTCCTGTACGCCTGATTCCATGTCGCGAATAATAATGGTTTCATCTTGCACTTCTTTTTGGCCAATGACCAAACTATACCGCACTCCCAATTTATTGGCTATTTCCAACTGCGGGCGCAACCCGTTTTTGCTCAAGTTGTGCGCGACGTTAATATCCGCCGCGCGCAAATTTTCAAACAATTTGAGCGCCTTGCTTTTTGCCTGATTCCCCAGTTGTGCCACAAACACATGAAAAACAGGCTCCGATAATTTCACGGATCCAATTTCTTTGATCTTGGCAATCACGCGCTCACAACCCTGTGCGAAACCGCAAGCGGGTGTTGGACGTCCGCCCAAAATTTCAGACAAGCCATCATAGCGCCCGCCGCCGCCGAGCGCCGACTGACTGCCTTCTTCTTCGCCGCTCACGTACAGCTCAAACACGGTGCGATTATAATAATCCAACCCGCGTACCAGCGAGTGATTCAAAAAATACGGCAATCCCAATTCATCCAGATATTCAAGCACGCTCATAAAGTGCTCTTTGCACGGTTCACACAAATAATCAACAAAATGCGGTGCTTCTTTTTTTAACGGCTGGCATTGCGGTTCTTTGCAATCCAGCGCGCGCAATGGATTTTTTTGTAAACGTTTTCGACATTGCTCGCACATTTCATGACGCACTGTGCGATAATACGCGATAAGCGACTGGTGATATGCGGGGCGGCATTGCACGCATCCAATACTGTTAATCTGTATAGACACGCTGATCTCCAAATTTTTAAACAAATTATAAGCAATCAAAATGAGTTCCGCGTCAACAATCGGCGATTCGTCGCCCAATATCTCAAACCCAAGTTGATGAAACTGGCGGTATCTCCCCGACTGCGGGCGTTCATGGCGAAACATTGGTCCCCAATACCACAATTTTACCGGCTGGGGCAAATTGAGCATTCCATGATTAATATAGGCGCGCACAATAGAAGCTGTATTTTCCGGACGCAAGACAAGTTTCTCGCCTTCAGCGTCTGCTATTGGATACATTTCTTTTTCAACAATGTCAGTGTCTTTGCCAATAGAACGCACAAAAAGCGCTGTTTCTTCCACTACCGGCGTTTCAATTTTGTCAAAACCATATGAACGAGCAAGACTGGCAACGCGCCCGTACAAAAGATCCCACCATGGCGTTTCATATGGCAACAGGTCTTTCATTCCGCGCGGGAGTTGCGGTGTGCGCGCGAATTTTTTTGCTTGCGTTTCTTCCGGTGTGCGAGCCGGCTCATGGACTTTGTGTGCGATCTTTGAAATATATTTTACTTTGATATTTTTTGGCATAAGATACTATTTTATTTTAATTGATAATTGGGAGTTGAAAATGCTTGCGCGCGATCAAATGGCCAGCCCCTGACCCATACCCTGCCTACAATCGCGCTCCCGTTTATGGGACCAAACCCGCGCGAGTCCCAGCTTGCGGGGCGATTGTCTCCCATGACAAAATATTGCCCCTCTTTCATGGTGGCGGTAGTATCTCCCGGCGTCCGCAATCCGAAACGCAAATACGCTTCATTTAAAACAATACCGTTTGAAAAATCTTTATTAATAACAACAACCTGTCCATTGCGAACCGTAACGGTTTCTCCTGGCAAGCCGATAACGCGTTTTAAAAAATATTCTGACGGATCATTTGGGTAACGAAAGACAATAACATCTCCGCGTTTTGGTTCATGCACACGATAACTGACTTCGTCAATTATTAAGTACTCGCTATCAAAAAAATTTGTTTCCATGCTTGCCCCGCGCACATAAAACGGCTTAAACAAAAACGTGCGTACAACAAAAATAGTGAGTATGGTAAACAAGCCTACTTTAAAGACCTCAATGATAAAAAGCTTCATGCCGCTTTGCGGAGTGAAAGAAGACCTATTGCGGCGGTTGATCCACTCATGCATTCGCGAGAGAGGCGATTTCATGGTTGTTTAAAGTAAAAAATTAGATACTAAAGGGCATACTATCATGTTTTCAAACGATTTTCAATAGGCACATACGCCTGTATTTTTAAGGCAAGCGAATTTTTAAGGCCTATCCCTCAAAACATCACTCTTCCGCCCACCAAAAGCGTAAAAACCCACTGGATTATCGGCGAGATAACTTGAAAGGCGTAAAAGATAAAGAAAAGCAGAATAAAAAATCCGTAGCGGTCAAGAAACGCGCGCACATTATCCATTGAAGGCGGGAGCAACGCATACAAAATTTTTGAACCGTCCAAAGGAGGTATTGGCACCAAATTAAATATGGCGAGCATGACGTTGGCATATACGATAATTGCAAGCATGCTAGACACGGCCGCGTAGGGAAAAAACCGTATAAACGATCCAAACACCGCCGCCACGGCAAGGTTTGCAAGTGGCCCGGCCGCGCCCACTATTGCCGGTCCCCATTTGCCATGGCGCAGATTATATGGATTAAATGGCACCGGTTTGGCATAAGCGAACATAAAGGAGCCTCCGGAGAACACAAACAAAACAATCGGCATAATGATAGTACCCCACAGGTCTATATGCACGCGCGGATCAAGCGATAATCGCCCCGCGTATTTGGCGGTGGGGTCTCCCAGCTGATTTGCCACCCATCCGTGCATGTATTCATGGATAATAGACGAAGGGACGATGATGATAAAATAAAATACGAGCGAAAGTGGATTCATATTGACAGTACTCAAAAAGAATGATATTCTTATACTACTCTTAATTCATTCGCTTTTCAAGCACTCCCTCTATATGGCTTCAGCACGACGTTGTGAACTGTGCGGACGCGGACCTACACGCGGCGCTTCACGCAGTCACTCAAACATTCAAACCAAGCGGCGCATACAAATCAATTTGCAATACAAAATTATCAAGGGTGTCTCCACGAAAGTGTGTACGCGTTGTCTGCGCACGCTTGCAAAAAAGAATGCCAAAAAGAAATAATTCTTGCAACCTAAAACACCTCGCTTTCTGCGAGGTGTTTTTTAAGCTAATTAACACTGATACAAGAAAATTGACACCGCAATATTTTTTTGAGCTTCTTCAATCGTTTTTCCTTGTGAAACAACCCCCAACTCTACGCAACGAGCGACAAAATATTTCCTCTCTTTGTGAATGGTTGTTGTAAAATGTAATTTCATAATTTAAAAATTTCAGATTTTTTTCTATTTACACCTTATTACACCTGCCTCAAATTGACAAATTTTTTCAAAAATCAAACCCTGCGCGGGCGGGAACGGAATCATAAAAATAATGCTTCACTAGTGTCATGTCCGTAATCAAGTCCGCTATTTCCGTAAACGCTTCAGGAGCGTCTCTGCCGGTCAAAACCAATTCAAGTTCTTTGGGTCGCATGCGCACCACTTCCAGCACCTCCTCAACAGCAAGCATCCCCAACGCTGTGGTGCTGTTGATTTCATCCAAAATAATCAAATCAAATTGCGCGGACAGAATCCACTCGCGTGCCTTTTCCAGCCCACGACGCGCTTCTTGCTTGTCTACTTCCGTCACGCCAAAACGAAACTCATTGGTAACAGGATCAATACGATCAAGACCTGTTGGCACAATGGTAATTTCTCCGGCAAACCTCTCACGCAACACCGCGCGCTCGCTGTAATGCGCTTCTCCTCCTTTATCAAAATAGACGATACCAACGCGCTTGCCCGCTCCAACCGCCCGAACCGCCAAACCCAATGCGGCGGTTGTTTTACCTTTTCCATTGCCGGTATAGATTTGAAGCATACAGGTGAAATTTTGAATGATGAAATACTGTTGAGACAATAACTTTGAGGGGACTACGAGCCGAGACGGCGGCGAGTCTGAGCAAAAATTCAACAGAATTTTTGCGTGCCCCATGAAGTTATTGTCTCAAAAAAATAGTTTTATCATTCACAAAATACTATGAGCACTTAGAAAACCCGCAACTGACGCATTTCATACACCCTTCTTCAAATTGCAACATCAAACTGCACGAAGGGCAAACCGGTGCGTGACCAAGGTTGGCGATAGAAATACGCCGCGCGGGCGCGCTTGCCACGGCGGTGGTAACCTTCATCTCTGTTTTAATTTGAGTTACCTCTGTTTCTTTAAGAGATTCAGTAGTGATAGTTTCTGTGGCAATTGCTTCATCACCTTTTCCTAACTGTTTGTGCCCATTGCGCACATGGCGTTCAAGAATTTTTGCAATAGCGTCCGGCAAAGAAAAAATCATCTCGCCGCCATCAAATGAAACTTCCGGTCCGCGAATGCCTTTTAACTGGTCAATCACCTCTTGAATTTCTATGCCGGAGCGGAGCGCCACGGAAACCATGCGGCAAATTGCTTCCGTCTGTCCGCCAAAAAATCCACCGGACTTGCCCAATTGCGCGAACACCTCAAACGGCCCATGTTCATCTTCATTTATTGTAACAAATAAATTTCCGTACGGGGTGCGTATGCGGTAGGTCATACCACTCATCACTGCAGGACGCACGCGAGGCATAATTTTAGAACTTGTCACAGACTCTTGCGGCACAGACGCCGTTTCCACAGCATCGCCAAACTTGAGTTTTCCTTCCGCGATTGCGTCCGTTACATCCTTGCCCAGTTGATCGGTCTTTGTTGATAAAATCTGCTCGTCGCGCGAACCATCGCGATAAATCGTCCCGCCTTTACATCCCAAATCATACATCAGCTCATACAGCTTGGCGGTTTGTTCTATGGTATATTCGGACGGCACGTTGCACGTTTTGGAAATTGACGAATCGGTCCAGCGTTGTATCGCCGCCTCCACACGCACATGCTCCTCGGGGGTCAACTCCATGGCGTTCACAAAATAATCCGGTACGACTTCTCCCGGGTGCGCGTCAAACCAATCCTGATAAATTTTAATGTTTTCCTGATGCACGCCGAGTCGTGACTTGCGGAAATACGTCCATGAATAAAACGGTTCAATGCCGGTAGAGGTGCCTACCATGGTGCCCACGGTGCCGGTTGGTGCTTGAGTCAAAAGCGTTACATTTCTGATGCCATACTGGCGCACCGCCTCGCGCACGCGCTCCGGCATGCCGCGCATAAATCCGCTTTCCAAAAAGCGCTCGTCATATTGAGAAAAGGGCGATTTTTCTTTTGCCAATTCAACAGAAGCCATATACGCCTCTTCCGCGATAAATTTGTATATCTTATCAATAAACAATAAAGACTCCTCGCTCCCGTATCGGATACCTAAACGAATCAAAAGCTCCGCCAAACCAATAGTGCCCATGCCCACGCGGCGTTCCGACATCTGTTGTTTTTTGTTCTCTTCAAAAAAATACGGCGTTGCGTCTATTACATTATCCTGAAAGCGTATGGCGCGATGCACCGTCTCGCGCAAGTCATCCCACTTCACGCTATGCGCCGTGGTGTCCGCGAATTTTGCCAAATTGACGTGACCGAGGTTGCACACGCCCCACGCAGGAAGCCCTTGTTCGCCGCACGGATTGGTGCAGAATATGCGCGCAAAATACTGCGAGTTAGACATTTTATTGTACCGATCCAAAAAAAATACACCAGGCTCCGCGCTTTTCCACGCGCATTCAATAATCATGTTCCAAATTGTTCGCGCTTTTTCTGTTTTGTGCACAATCACGCGGCCGCCTTTTTCTTTCCACTTTTGCAGATCTCCATCCCATTCTGTGTGATAGCGTTCGTCCGCAACATCCGGAAACACCATTTCCCAATCAGCATCATCTTTAACCGCTTGCATAAAATCATCGGTAAGACCCACGGAGATGTTTGCGTTGGTTATTTTTCCCGCTTGCGTTTTGGAGGTAATGAAATCCATGACGTCAGGATGCCATACATTCAAAATGAGCATGAGTGCGCCGCGCCGCGACCCGCCTTGTTCAATGAGTCCGGTTACAAAACTGTAGAGCGACGCCCATGACACCGCGCCGCTTGAGCGGCCATTGACCCCGCGCACATACGCGTAGCGCGGGCGCAATGAAGAAACGTTGATTCCCACTCCGCCACCACGCGACATAATTTCCGCCATCTGTCCGAGTGTTTCAAAAATCCCCCCGCGGCTGTCTGTGGGGCTTGGTATGACATAACAATTATAGTACGTGAGCGGCACACCAGACCCCGCACCGGTAAAAATGCGCCCGCCCGGAACATACTTCCAATCATCCATGAGTTCCGTGAATTTTTCCGTCCACTCCGTGCGCAGATTTTCTGTTTTTTCCACCTGCGCGATTGCTTTTGCAACACGGCGCATCATTTCTTCCGGCTTGGTTTCCAACGGTTTGTCCACATGTTCCAACGCGCGCTTTTCTATGGTGCCGTCGCGCAATTCCACGGTCACTTCTTTGGTGTCCGCATCATACGCTTTCACTATACCGATCTCGCGCTGACCGGTCTTGAGATTCACACAGACAATCACCGTGTCTCCCGCCTGCAAACTCGCTTTCATGCCGTCTTTGACGGCGTATCTATCCAAAAAAATCTTTTCACCTAATTCTGACAAAGCGTTGCGAGTGCGTGTCTGCAGTGAGTCGTTGTGCATATGATGCGCATTAGGTAAATAATACTAATTTTTGAGTTAACCACAACATCTAGTGGCACCAGAAGGATTATACCACAAGATGTTGTGTTTGGTTAGAAGCCACGCAAGAGCATTTATCCACAGTTTTTACCCCTCTCGTCAACCCAGCCAAGTTCGTGGTTTCAGAATGATTTTGAGTCAAAAATCATTCTATCAAGCAACCTACTTGCAAACAATTTGCATTTGTGTTATACTCCCCGCATACCATGAAAAATCATCCTGAACATCTTAAAACGTTTTACGCGCTTTTCCAACGAGCGCGCCTCAAAATTACCCCGGCTCGCGTCCGCATTCTTGAGGTTTTACACCATGCGCACGCCCCCCTCTCTATACAGCAAATCTCCGCTGAACTTGAAACCGGCGAGGTGGATATTGTGACAATCTACAGAACCATCAGTGCCTTACAAAAAATCAACGCAGTCAAACAAACACATCTCAACGCAAAGGAACGGGCGTATGAGCTTGCCGGTGAGCACCACCACCACCTTGTGTGCACTTCATGCAACGCGGTGGAAGACATCACACTCAACGATCAGTTTGAACAATACCAAAAAATCATAACAAAAAAATCCGGTTTCAAAATTATGGATCACTCGTTGGAGTTCTTTGGTCTTTGCGCCCCCTGTCAAAAAAACTAAATTATTTACGTACTTATTTTTATGAAAAAAATCATCATATCCGTTGTCGCGCTCGCGGTCATCATAGGACTTGCGGTTCTCTATAAACAACGCGCGCCAATCTCCGGATTCTCAAAATCCGGCGGGGTCAAAATCGTAACAAGCATTTACCCTCTTGAAGAAATAGCGCGCAATGTTGGCGGTGAAAAAGCCAACGTGATCAGAATCACCCCCAACGGCGTGGAACCGCATGATTATGAGCCAACCCCGGAAGATATCGCTACGCTTCAAAGCGCGCAATTGGTACTGGTAAACGGCGCGGGAATGGAATCATGGAGTGAAAAAATCAAACCTGATTTGGAAAAACAAGGTGTGAAAGTGCTTAATCTCACGCAAACCATTTCGCTCTCGGACATGATCGCCAACTCAAAAGGCCAGATTGATCCGCATATCTGGCTTAACCCTCAAATATTTCAAAAAGAAATTGACGCGGTGCGCGACGCGTTAATCTCGCTTAACCGCTCAAACGCGTCGGTCTACACCGAAAACGCGAAACGCTACAGCATGGAAATCGCAACGCTTGACGCGCAAATTTCCGAAGGACTGAAATCCTGCGCGCTTAATGATTTTATCACCACGCATGATGCATTTGAATATCTTGCGATGCGCTATCACCTGACCCCTCACGGGATTGTGGGATTCTCACCGGACGAAGAGCCAACGCCGCGCGCCATAGCCGAACTTTCAACGCTCGCCCGCAAACAAAAAATCAAACATATACTTGTTGAACCGCTTGGGAATGACAAGTTTGCAAAAACACTTGCCAAAGAAGCGGGAGCTCAAACACTCACCCTTAACCCTATTGAAGGGTTAACCGCAGATGAAACAAAACAGGGTGCTACCTACCAAACGCTCATGAAAAAAAATCTTGATACCTTACGCACCGCGCTTTCATGCAAATAACACCATCCGCACAATCAAACTCCTGCATTACCCTCAACGACGTATCGTTTTTCTATAAAGCGGGCGAACCTGCCTTGGAGCATATCACGTTCTCCGTCAACCACGGCGATTATTTGGGTATTTTGGGCCCCAACGGCGGCGGCAAGACCACCTTGCTCAAAATTATTTTGGGACTCCTCACTCCGCAATCCGGGGTGGTACGCATTGATAATACCTTGCCTTCCGCGCGCGCAAGCCACCTGCATATAGGATATGTACCGCAAAAATCGGATGAAGAGCAGTGGAATTTTCCCGCCACGGTAGAAGAAGTGGTACTCATGGGCCGCACGGTTCGCGCAGGAGTCTTAAAAAAATACGCGCCTGTGGATTTTGAAGCGGTAGAGCGTGCCATGGAAACAACCGGCATCACCGCCTATCGCGCACAGACCATCGCAACGCTTTCCGGAGGATTGCGCCAGCGTATTTTGATTGCGCGAGCGCTTGCTTCCAACCCTACTATTCTCATTTTGGATGAACCTGCCACCGGTGTTGATATTGCCGCGCAAGAACAATTTTATTCATTTCTAAAAATGCTGAACACCAAACACGGACTCACTATTTTGTTTGTCTCACACGATTTGGACGTGCTCGCGCGAGAGACCACCTCGGTGTTGTGTGTCAACCGCACGCTCATAAGCCACGGCCCCACGAGCGAGGCGTTGCGCGAGGAACACCTTGAAGAACTCTACGGTAAAAAAGTCGCGTTTGCCGTTCATAGACATTAACTATTATGTTTGAATTTCTCCACTACGCATTTTTCATCCGCGCCGCGGAAGCGGGACTCATTATCGGCATTATTGCACCTTTGATCGGCATATTTTTGGTAGTGAGGCGCTTTTCGCTTTTGGCAGACACGCTTTCTCATGTAACGCTCGCAGGCGTGGCGTTGAGTTTTCTTTTGGGAACCAATGTCATTCTGACCGCGCTCGTTGCGGCGCTGGCGGCGGCGTTTGGCATAGAAAAACTGCGCGCCCGCAAACTTTTGTTCAGCGAATCCATACTCGCATTGTTTCTTTCAGGCAGTTTGGCAATATCCGCGGTATTGTTTGGACTGGCAAAAGGATTCAACGCGAGCGTGTTCAACGCGTTGTTTGGAAGTTTGGTAACCGTTACCGAGAGCGATCTCAAGACCATCATAATTCTTGGACTCATTATCATTGTCAGCGTGGTTCTTTTTTACAAAGAACTGGTAATGGTTTCTTTTGACGAACAGCTGGCGGAAGCGAGCGGCGTGGCGGTACGCGTGTTCAACGCGCTTTTGATTATCATGGCCGCGGTAACGATTTCTGTTGCCATGCGCATGGTGGGAGTGCTTTTGGTGGGCGCCCTTATGGTCATTCCGGTTTTGACCGCCATGAATTATCGCCGCGGATTCAAACAAACACTTGTGATTGCGCTGGCGGTATCGCTCGTTTCCGTAGCAGTAGGGCTCCTTATCTCTTTTTACGCAGGACTCCCCACCGGAGGAACGATAATACTCATCAACCTCGCGTTATTTGCGGTGAGTTTGATCCGCAATTAAAAAATCTCCCTGTAAAAGGAGATTTTTTAGTTTAATGACTGCTTTTTTACTCCGTATCTTTACGCAACGCTTTTAATTTTTCTTTGAGGTCATTGCTGTCTTGTATAATAGCAAACAAATCTTTTGGTTCAAGTTCATAGGTGTGCCCGTCGTATTCAACACGTACATTCCACGCTTCTGCGTCATCTTTATCATACACGTTCACTTGAATTTTGATGCCTTCGTTTTCTTTAAAACCCTGCGTATTTTTCTTCCAAAATTCATCCATTGCTTTTTTGTCTGCGCCTTTTAAAAGCATTACCTTGTATAGAAAACTCTCAATGATTCCCTGATGCGAAGTGGCAAAATCAATGCCCTTTTCCGCGCCCTCGCCTCCCTTGCCAAGATGTTCGTACTGGTTCCACACTTCCGCAAAAATAAACGTCGCAACATTTCCGGCGTAGACTGAAAACGGGGCGGTTTTTTCCGGATCCTGCTTGGTTTCTATCGCGCGGCGGTCGCTCTGCGTTGCCATCCATTCAAAAAAATTATTATTTTTCAAGAGCGCGTCCAGATACTCTTTGTTATAATCCCCTTCGCCTTCCGCAAAATCAAACAATGGTGTTTCTGTTTTTTGCAGACCGCCTTCTTGGAGCCACGCAACGATATCTTGCGGATCAATTCCGACAAAATCCACCTCTTTAAAATGCTCGGCAAACTTGCGCAGTACGGAACTCTGGCCGGTACGCTCGCGCCAAGAACCAAACACTTGTCCAAGATGAGTTGCTTTTTCATGCGCGCGGGATTCTACCGCCGCCGTAACTCCTTGAGCCGCCAATGGTTCGCGGCCGTCCGGCAATTTGCTTTTTATGGAATGCCGCGCAAGATCTATTGAAAATTGAGCTATCGGCTTGCGTTCATGCTCTGCGCGGGTTCCCTCGCCTTCTTGTCTTGGTTTGCTTTCTGTATTCATACTCAAATTTTTATCTAATTTAAATGTGTTTATATTCTAGCACTCTTAAGGCTAAAAACACAACAGCAGTATGGCAACCATTGACATATTAACCTACTTATGGAATACTATTAAGTTCAAGTGATGTTAAATTTTGAGGTCTTTTGACAAGTGAACGAGTATAAACAGCGCCCTCCTTAATCCATAGGCAAGTGTTCTGCGGGTAGATGAGGGCCTCAAGAAGTAGGAGAAAGGAAGATGAACGCTCAAAAATTCAGGCTTCGTGAGATTCTGGGAGCAACGCTCGCCGATCCAGACAAGTACGTCATTATCGGCATGCGCCACGGAGAGAAGGAAGCAGGAAGCGGCGACGTGTCGCTCACGGACCACGGCCGAAAGCAGGCTGGCGCGATGTTGCGCTACCTGAACAAAGAAGGCTTTTGCCCGGACATCATCGCCTACAGCGTTGCTGTCCGTACGTGGCAGATGTCAGTGCTCGCCGCGTCGCTCTGGCACTACGACATCACGAAAATCGTAGGCGAAATGCGATTCCACTTCGCCGCCCTCGCCGAGCAATTGTTTCCCGGAAACCCACGCGCCGTGCTGGAAGAAGCCGCGCAAATCAAGGAAGCTGGTGGCACTGTGGCAAAAGCGATGGAGATGAGCGTCTTTGCCGGCCTCGCCGGTGCGCAGGTCATGGAGGGGATCCTCACGCTTGCCACGGCGTTTCGTGGTGTAGGTGGACTGCGATGTGGCATCTTCTTCTCCCACTCGCCGCTACTTGAGTGCGCGGCTGTGGACGAGGAACACACGCCCTACTGCTTGGGCGAGTGCGACGCGATCCTGTGGGTCGTCAAATGGGATGGTAAACTCCGCCAGAACAAACTCATCTCCTCCCACTACATCAAGGCGGTCATGCCCTACGTCATCAACGTGTAGCGGTCACCACCACGAACGCACACTAGGCACCCAACACAACCCAACCAAAAGACCCGCAGGTTAACCCCACGAGTCTTTTTTTTATCAATGCGGCCAACAAACCAGCCCCGATCCACTTACCAAACTACACTTTTATCCCCAGCAAATACGTGATAAGCGCAAGCACTGCTTCCACATACGGCTCCGGATGAGCGTACACCGCGCGCGGGTCCGCGTCCACGTCTTTTTCAATTTCAAAAATGCGCGGCTTGATCATGTACACAATCGCGTCTTTGCGCATTTTGGCAACGTCTCCTTTGTTGATAGGACGATAACTTTTCAAAATCAATTCTTCCCTTTCTTTGGGAAATTGTTCCGGAGAAAGGATACCCTTTTGCAATCCGCGCGTAACGAGCAAAACATCCACATCGCCGATAAAATTTTCCAACTTGTCGTAGCGCAAACTCCTTAAGCCGTTTGCTTTTGCGGCTTCCTCCACTTCTTTGGGAAACGGAAAATGCCCCAAGTCATCAATCACCAAATTGATGCCCCACCACCCAAGAAGAGGAACAATGGCCTTGCACACGCGATTAATTTCCGGCGTGCCGTAAATGCCAATCGTGAGCCCATCCAGCGGACGCTTGAGATAATGCTCAAGCAAGGGGAGCAACATTGCACCTACCATTCCGTGCTCACGCGAACCGCTTCCGGCGTTGATAAACGGCACGGTTGCGGAAAACGCGGCGCGCTCCGCGGAGTCATCATCCGGATGGCGCATAACAATACAATCGGCAAAAGAGCTGTACTCGCGGATTGTTTCTTCAAGCGTCTCCCCTTTTTCCATTGAAAGGCCTTGCGTGCCGGTTACCCCAATCCATCCCCCGCCGGCGCGCAGGAGCGCCGATTGCGCGGAGTTCATGGTTCTGGTGGAAGGCTGAAAAAACAAGGTGGCAACAACTTTGCCGCGGCATAAGTCCGGAGAGATTCCGTTTTTTATAAAAAAATGAAAACGGCGTATGATTTCTTGATACGCTTCTTTGCTCAAATCGCGGGCATACACAAGGTGTTGCGCCATATTATTTCAGTTAGTTACTTAATTTTTTTATCTTTTAAATATCTCATCGCGTTGAGCGTAAATGCCACATGCGTTCCGGCAATATCCTGCATAGATTCCGGATCAACTCTAAAATCCGGCGTGTGGTGCGACCCAACAGGTATGCCCTTTTCCGGGTTAGCTCCACCCACCATCACAAACACGCCGGGGATGGCACGGCCTCTGTTTTCCACCAAATAATGGGAAAAATCCTCACCCGCCATGGAGAGCCGCGCAATGTTGTGTGAACCTTCTATCATTTGCTGACTGCTTTTATCCGCGATGCGCACCAAATTGGGGTCTGTATGAATAATGGGCAAATACCCCACCTCCGGCGTTATCTCTACCTGCACATCACCAAGATCGGTGTGTTTTTTTACCACCTCGCCAACCACCTGTTGCATCTTACGATAAATATCAGGCGCCATCTGCGACCACATTTCAGACGTAATGCGCACCACCCATGTTGCTTTTGCTTCCGCGGGCAAAACATTGTATCCTGTGCCGCCATACGCCGTGCGCGCGGAGGCAACCAACGCCTCATTTTTTTCATACAACGGCTTAAACACTTCAGACAAACGCATGGTGATTTCTGAAAAGATAAGATGCAAATTTGGCACCTCAAACGCGTTCATAATATGCCCGCCTTTTGTTTTGAGTTTGATATCAACCTCGCCAGAGCTTGCCAATTGCACTCCTTCTTTAACATTGACGGTCCCTCTTGGCATTTCACGCATCACATGCGCGCCAAAAAACGCGTCTATTTTCCCGCCTTCTCCCATATACCCCATCTGCAAAAGACGTGCCACCATGCGGGAAGCACCTGATGCTTTTTGATGCGCTTTTTCCTCGCTTGGCTGGAATACGAGCACCACATCGCCATCCAATTTTTCTTGAGCCGCCAAATCTTTAAAAATATGCGCCGCGCCCAAGAGACTCGCCGTATGAATATCGTGACCGCACATGTGCGCGACACCATCTTTTTTTGATCGGGGAGAATTTTCAGCCCGTTCTTGTATGGGGAGCGCGTCCATGTCCGCGCGCAACGCAATGGTTGGTCCGCCTTCTTTGCCGCGCACAATGGCAATGAGGCCGCCGCCGTTAATTCCCTCTTTCAAAATCTCCACGCCCATTTCTTGAAGCCGCGCGCCAATGCGCTTGCCTGTTTCAACTTCTTCCCCACCGAGTTCGGGGTTTTCATGCATGTCATGATAAAAACCTTCCATTTCCGGCGCAACCTCACGCAATTCTGCTTTAATGTATTCAAGCGTAGAAGCATCCAGCTCTTGTGCGGAGTCTTGCTCTACAGGACTCTTAAACTCGCCAAAAGATTTTATTCTAAAATTAGGCATACAATTTTGATTCTCTTTTTTATACTAACATCCTTTCTTTAAACCCGCCACTGTTCTATGTATTGTTTAAATTTAGTAATGCGGATTGCGTCACCTGTATTAAATAAAAATGGCGCCACGTCTTTTGCCATTTCATCAAAATTCACTTCCTCGCACCGTTTTAATAATCGTTCTTTCAATTCCGGCAAACTTGCAATGCCCGCTTTTTGTTGTAGGTAGCCAAGACTGGGTTGAGTAAAAGAATGTAAAAAAGTATAATCAAAAAAATCTCTACCTTTGGCAGTTTTTCGTTCCAATAATGCTATGGTTTTTTGCGCCATCAAAATATCCTTTGGATTTACCAAAATCTCTTCCACAATGCCATAGCGGTCAAAAAATTTCTTTTCTGGAACAAAAATAAAATCTTGCGTGACCGTGTCTATTTTTACTAATATCTTTTCAGTGGCGTGAGAAGATAATTTATTGGCAAACAAAAGATTGCTGAATCTGATATAACAATGAAAAGCACCTTTAATTTTTATGAGAGAATCAACGGCAAAACCCTGTGCCTCCAGATCTTTTACCATCTTACCTATAACTTCTTCAAATTCGCTTACTCCAAGGCCAAAATTATCAAAATCCAAATCTTCGGAAAAACGCGACAAATCATAAAAAAAACGCAAACTCGTTCCACCAATAAAACTGACCTTTCCAACAGGCGCGTGCCTAAAAAAAGATTGTAAAATCAAGCATTGCAGATATTCAGCCATGACTTGCTTTTCTCTGCCCGCAGGAAATCCTTTTTCTTTTGCAAAATTTAAAATTTGTTCCAGATTCAGCATACGCTTAAGAAAAAAGATACTCTTTAAAATCACGCAAACGCTTTTCTAAACTTTTATTTTTGTACAAGGATGCCAGACTGAACACTCCCTGCCAATCAAAGGACTCTTTCATTTCTTCTTCATGAAAACGCGCTTCTTCAAAATCATCAATACTTTTAAAAATATTCGGTTTCAAATAAAACAAATCTACCAATGCTTTCTCGGGTGTGGCAATATAAAATCTCTGTCCTACATTTTTATGACTGCTTATTTCCTTAACTACAAAACCATCAAATATCGTAGGCTTAACATGGTGATAAAAAAAAGTTTTATCACCAACAATAATGTTCTTTGTGCCTTGAGTGGTAACGGATGTAATGTGAAAAGAAATATCCACGGTAAGATTGTAATAATAGAGTGCGTATTCCAAAGAAATATAAGATGGTTCTCGTAAGCGGTTTGCTATAAATTCCGGCACCACCTCCGCCTCGGAAAAAAGATATAAACCCGCTCCTAAACGTTTAATATAACCATCTTTGACCCACTTTGATAATTGATAGGGAAATACTTTGAAACCAGCCAGTTCCAAATCTTTGACTGAAAAAATTGGTTTTAGCTTAATTAAGCTATTTTTTATATCAAGATATTTCATTTCTTTATTAAAAATGATAAAAAATAGAAACGTAATTCTACTATACACCTTTCAAAAAAGTGCGTAAACAGCGGGTTGTGGATAATAAACCCGACCCTGTGCGCCCGAGCACAGGGTATCTGGGCGGGTTTTTTAGTAGCAGTGTCGGCTCCGCCGACATATATTTTAAAAGCCCTTCATCTCCCTTGCCAAGGCACGGAGTATTACGGGCAACTAATAAAATACGACCTTCGGCTTCTTTGTACCACATATATAATAGACTCGTTTCCGGAGCCAAACCTACTTATTTTGCAAGATTAGAAGCCGAGCCCATTTTTTATACCAATCTTGACCGGAACTGTTTTCTTCAACCGCAAAATATTTTGAAATTTTTTTCACAAATTCTTTTTGCAGAGGCACGTTCATTTTAAAATCACCCAGCGCATTCCAACGCTTCTCAAATTCTGTAAACTCAAAATCGTTAATGACTCCCTTCTCATGCGATTTTTTTAGGCTTGCTAAACTTGTTTGACAATTCATTGTGTCACTACCAAAATCGTAATCTGCCAACAACACTTCATGCCATACTCCGGCAAAAGGATTCAAATGAAAATATTTTTTACGATATAATTCAAAAATTTCCTTGTGCGATAATTGCTTATTATTTTGTCGCAAAGGAGTTTTGAGTATAATACGCGCGTCTTTATGGCAATGCGCCTTTATATTCTGGAAAATTTTTTCATGATCCGCAACAGGCGTTACCGTCGTTGCCAAATCCCCAATAAACAAATCAAATTTCTCCTCAAAATCCATGGTTCGCCAATATTTTTTGCCGCATCACCCCGCATATAACGAGGCACTTCCCGCTCAAGGCGTTCGGTATAAAATTCATTAAGTCCGTGCGCGAGCCAAATGCATGCGGTGGAGTACGATATAATGTCAACAAATTCGCGGAAACGGCGTGTAACCGGTGCTGATGACGCATTCAACTCCGCAATGCGCTTCTTTTTTTCACGATAAAATTTTTCGCATTTCCTCTTTCACACACAAAAGCCCGCCATTCCATAGAAACGCCGAGCTTTTTTTTGATGATTGCGCGCCGCGTACCGCGAGCCATAAGCGACAAAACAAACGCCCCGCAAGGTCTCTCCAGCCACGGCTCCCACGCGTACGCCAGTGCATGTTTTTTTATTTCTTGCGGGGTCATAAAATTTGTCTGGTCGGGCTGCGGAGAATCGAACTCCGGACTCACCCACCCCAAGGGTGTATATTACCATTATACTACAGCCCGAAAAGCGCGCTCGTCTGACGCGCATATATGCATCAAAAGACCCGAGAAGTACCAGCAAAACCTAGTCCATGCTTCCTGTTTTACAGGTGGGTGCCCGCAACGCATGTTCCACGGAACAGCGGAATTTAAAGGCTCCCAATTATCATGGTTGTAGAGGCATGATAGATTCAACTGGTCGCTTCAATGGGTCTTAATCATAGTATACCACGCACACCTCTATTGGCAACTCTATTATAGCGCTACATTTTGCCGCTCTATAAACTCCCCATAGTCACTTCCGCGCGGCGGGATCGCACGAGCGACTCCACCGTGCCGATTAGCAAAAAATTCATAATCATAGAAGAGCCCCCCGCGCTTACAAACGGCAAAGGGATTCCCGTAACCGGCAAAAGACCCATGTTCATACCCATATTCACCACAAACTGCTCGGCAAACAAAATGAGCGTCCCCGCAATAACGCAAAAAGCAAAATCATCCCGTGCGGAAAGCGCCAAAAAAAACAAACGCGCCAGCACAATACCACTCAATATAATAATCAACCCCGTGCCCACAAAACCAAATTCTTCTCCAATCATGGCAAAAATAAAATCAGTCTGCATTTCCGGCAAAAAACGCAGCTGGCTTTGCGAACCGTACCCAAGCCCGCGCCCCATGAGCCCCCCCGCGCCCACTGCGATGACCGACTGCGAAACATTGTATCCCCGCCCCAGCGGATCGCGCGATGGATCAAAAAAAATCAGTATGCGATCTTTTTGATAATTTTTTAAAAGAAAAAGCCAGCTCACGGCAATAATGAGCGCGGCTCCGCATACCAGCGCAATCACATATCGCGTGCGGGCGCCCAAAACGAGCATCAGTAAAAACCACAAGCCCAAAAGCAGAAGTGCGGAACCCATATCCGGCTGAAGCATTACCAACGCAACCGGAGCGAGAACAATAATCAAACTTCCCAGAAAAAAATCACGCGTTTCATATGAACGCGCGTGTTTCCCCGCAAACAGCGCAAAAAATACAATCAGCGCCACTTTGACCAGCTCAACCGGCTGAAACGATATGCCGGCAACCACAAACCAACCCTTGGTGCCATTGATAACGTGTCCAAAAAACAAAACCACAACAAGCAAAATCAGCGAAACTCCATACACCATTTTCCCGCTGTTTCTTACCATCATGTAATTGGCGCTTCCGAGCGCGGCCATACAAACAAGCCCTACGCCAAAAAATACGAGTTGTTTTTTGAAATCCAAAAAATTGGTTTCGGGGCGCGCAAAACCAATGCTGTAAAGCGCGGCTAACCCAAAAACCCCCAGCAAGAAAACCGCGGCGGCCAAATACCAATCAAACCCGCTTAGCCTGCGTGTGATAAATGAATACGGCATAACCTATTTAAGGTACACCGAGGAATCAAAAAAATCAATGTGAGGGTAGAGCTTAATTTGTGCTCCTGAAAGCATGGAAGAAGGCGCCGCAAGTTCAATGTGGCGCATTTCCCCCGCTGTAAACCGCGGGACATGAATTTTGTACACGCGCGCGAGCGTTGGCCCGTTCCATACACCAATCAAAAATTCCGGATCGCGATAATCGTAAAAACTCTGATTGATTATGTCAAAATCCAAGCGTCCTTCTGCAAGCACGAGCGAGCCTGCGGAGGTGACGAGCAAATTAAGCGTATCAAATTTTTTGCGCGCCGCAAGCCATGTGGTAACATCCGCGATATCATGTTTGGAAATACGCTTCCACACAATGTTGGACAAATGAAATGACGGTTCGCTTGCGCTATACAATCCTTCAACATTAAAAATTCCCACAGGCTTCTCTTCCTCCGGCAGTAAGAATCCATGCTCTTTGAGCGTTTTTCCATTTCCTAAATCAAATTCATAATCAAACGATACGTACCATTCTTTGTTGGTATTTTGCACGAGCGCAATAGCGTCAAAACGCCCTGTGGCAGACTCATACGCAGTAGTGCCTTTAATAACAAGTGGCGCGGCGGCGCGGGCGGACACGAGCTGGTTGAGTGCATTAGTGGTGTTCACAAGTTCTACCGCACTTTTTTGATCATTAAAATACCCGCTCAAAAAATACGTCGCCCAATGGTAGATATTGTATCCGCCAAGCACAACATCAAAAACAATAAAAAGTGCGACGCCTGTTTTTCGCAAAACCACGAGATGCTCGGCAATCCAAAATCCAATCTTTAACTGACCACTACTCAATTCTTCATCCTGTGTGCCAGGAATATTTAAAAAATCCTTATGATCCATATTCACAAGTATAGCAGTTTTTTATTGCGTAGGGAATAACCTAGGGACATCACATTATAAAAATAGCACTTAAGATTTTCAGATTTGGCAATATCGGCTGGCTTGGAACAAAAACATTTAAGAGTTGTAGCCATAGCTACGATGATTAAATATTTTTGCGAAAGGCAATCGAGATTGGCTGATATGTAAATTCTTGGGGTGCGATTTTATAATGTGATGTCCATAATCTGGCTCCAATTCTAAAAACAGGCTATACTGGTACTATCAATAATAATTAATTAGTGTTATGTACCAATCCATCAAAACGTTCGCTGAACAATTTGCATATACGCCAAAAATTGAAAACAAAAACAATCTTAAAAAATTTAAACGCTTTGTGCTTATTGGCATGGGCGGGTCGGGTTTGCCGGGTAAACTGCTCAAAACATGGAAACCGGAAATTCCTCTTGTTATCCATCAAAACTACGGCCTTCCCCCACTCTCCGAATCAGAACTCAAACAGAGCCTCATTATATGCTGTTCCCACTCCGGAAGCACGGAAGAAGTGCTTAACGGGTTTGACGCGGCGCGCGCAAAAAAACTGCCGCTCGCGGTTATTGCCACCGGCAAGGCGCTTCTTGAGCGCGCGCAAAAATACAATGTGCCACACGTTGTCATTCCACAAACCGGTGCACAACCGCGCATGTCAACCGGTTTGATGTTGCAAGCGCTTGTTGGGCTCATGAGCGACACCGCGAGTCTCAAAGAATTACACACACTGGTGAGCGCGCTCAAACCCGCATCATACGAAAAAGCAAGCACAACGCTCGCGCAAACTTTAAAAAATCATGTGCCGATTATCTACGCGTCGGAGCAAAACGGAGTCATCGCGCTCAATTGGAAAATTAAATTTAATGAAACCGGCAAAAGCCCCGCGTTCTGGCATGTTTTGCCGGAGCTGAATCACAATGAAATGACCGGATTTGATCACGTGCCCTCCACACGTGCACTTTCGCAAAATTTTCATTTTGTATTTTTGGAAGACGCGACGGATCATCCGCGCATTCACACTCGTATGCGCGTGACCGCCACACTTTACAAAAAACGCGGGTTTCCGTGCACGGTAGTGCGGCTCAAAAAATCATCAAGGATACACACTATTTTTGCCGCCACCATACTTGCCGATTGGACTGCGTATCATCTTGCAAAAATCTACGGCGTGAATCCTCAGGAGGTGCCCATGGTGGAAGAGTTCAAAAAACTCATCAAACGGTAGCACGTCTTGTTGCTCCAAACATAATTTTGTGCTACCATGGGACTGCCGCCAAATGCGCTTTCGTGACGAAATTTCTGAATTTTGAGACAAAATTGTTGAATAAATTTTGAGGTTTAACAGGAGTTAAGCTGAAAAATTTTGAAACAATACATACTTTTTAGCATTTTTACCTATGGCAGACAAAGATAAACCTAAGAAAAAGGAAGGGTATAGCGCGGAAAACATTACCGTGCTTGAAGGCTTGGAACCTGTCCGCACCCGCCCAGGCATGTACATTGGCTCTACCGGCCCCACAGGGCTTCATCACCTTATTTGGGAGGTTGTGGATAATGGCATAGATGAAGCAATGGCAGGGCACGCCACAGAAATCACCGCCCGTCTCTTGCCGGATCATATTATAGAGGTACACGATAACGGCCGCGGTATTCCGGTTGATCTCCATAAACAATACAAAGTCTCCGCGTTGGAACTGGTGCTCACCAAACTCCATGCAGGAGGCAAATTTGGCGGCGGCGGATACAAAGTTTCCGGCGGTTTGCACGGCGTTGGCGTGTCCGTAGTAAACGCACTTTCCGACTGGCTCAAAGCCGAGGTGCGACGCGACGGCGGCATATTTGTGCAAGAATACAAACGCGGCAAACCACAAGCAAAAGTTAAACAAATCGGCAAAACGCGCGAGCACGGCACGACCATTTCTTTCAAACCGGACGCCTCTATATTTGAAACACTCAACTTTGATTTCCAAATAATTTTGGATCATTTGCGCCAGCAAGCATATCTCACCAAAGGCGTGCGCATTACAGTCATAGACGAACGCGAAAAATCCAAACTTCCCGGCGGATACAACGCCTACACTTTTTACTTTGAGGGCGGTATTGCGTCGTACGTGCGCCACCTCAACCGCTTGCAAGAAGCAAAGCACGACAATATTTTCTACATTGAAAAAGAAGTTGATGACATGAAAGTGGAAGTCGCGCTCCGCTACGTTGATGATTTTAAAGAAGTGGTACTCGCCTTTGCCAACAACATTTTCAATCCGGAGGGAGGTAGCCATATCATGGGCTTCCGCACCGCGCTCACGCGTGCGCTCAATGCCTACGCGCGTGCCAAAGGTTATTTGAAAGAAAAAGATGAAAACCTGACCGGTGAAGACGTGCGTGAGGGGTTGACCGCCGTGGTTTCCGTCAAACTAACCAACCCGCAATTTGAAGGACAAACCAAAGCAAAACTCGGCAATCCGGAAGTCCGTCCCGCGGTAGAAACCGTGTTTGGGCAAGCGTTTGCCACATGGATAGAAGAACACCCGCGCGACGCGGAACAAATTATCGGCAAATGTATCTTGGCGGCGCGTGCGCGCGCGGCGGCCAAAATGGCTCGCGACACCGTGTTGCGCAAAGGCGCGTTGGAAGGTTTTACCCTTCCCGGCAAACTTGCGGACTGTTCCTCGCGCGACGCATCTATCTCGGAGTTGTATATAGTGGAAGGAGATTCCGCCGGAGGCTCAGCCAAGCAAGGACGAGACAGAGAATTCCAAGCAATACTCCCCTTGCGCGGAAAAATTCTCAATGTAGAGCGCGCGCGCATAGACAAAATTCTCACCAACAACGAACTGAAAGCTTTGATCATCGCCATGGGCACCAATGTGGGAGAAATGTTTGACATAGAAAAATTGCGCTATCACAAAATTGTTATCATGACCGATGCGGACGTTGACGGCTCACACATTCGCACACTACTGTTGACGCTTTTTTACCGCTACTTCCCCGACCTTCTTACCAAAGGCCATATTTTTATCGCCCAACCACCGCTTTACAGCCTCAAAGTCGGCAAAGAATTGTCGTACGCGTACACTGATCAAGAAAAAGAAGAACTCCTGAAACAACTTTCCAAAAAAGCGCCTGTCGTAGTAAAACCCGTGGTAAAATCTAAACCGGAAATCGCGCCAGCAGAAGGCGAAGGAGCTGAAGAAGGCGGAGAAACAACTCTGGTGGGCGGCGTGCGCGTCAACATTCAACGCTATAAAGGTTTGGGAGAAATGAATCCCGATCAGCTATGGGAAACTACCATGGATCCCATGCGGCGCTTTATGAAAGTGGTTACGGTGGAAGACGCGGAAAAAGCAGATGACATGTTTAATATTCTTATGGGTACCGACGTTGGCGAGCGCAAACGATTCATTCAAACGCACGCCAAAAACGTAAAAAATCTGGACATCTAATTGTCCACATGCAGAGAGTCTTGACTTCTCTTTGTGTTTCCCCTACAATCAATCGCATAAAAGATTATCAAGAGTGATAGAAGTCCACACAGGGCAACCCCTTGTGGCACGAGACTGGCCTCGTTTGACTATCACAGCAACCGGCGCGCGAAAGTGCGTTAGGTGCTCCCTCCAGCCCCGTTTACACAGGGGAAGATAATCCTGAAACGGCGCTCGCCTCATCAGGGAGAGCGTTTTGCGTTCTAGAAGGACTTCTCGCGGGTGCGAGGAGTCAGACTCGTTCTTTCTACACTACTTGACTCGGTTCAACCGAGAAGGAGTTCCACATGTCTTACCCCATTGCCATTGTTTCGGACTGCGGCGGACAAGCAATGAGCCGTATGATGACGCGTTACCTAGCATTATTTTCCAATGCCGCATGTGTCGGCTATGAATCGTCTTCACTCGTGGAAGCGAGCGGCAACTTGGTGGATGCTCTTGACGCGCTCATGGGACATGAAGGCGCCGTCGTGTGCAATTCCGCGCCGCGTAGAGACGCGCTAGGCACCAACGGAAGCGCCATCGTTTATGGCACAGTTGGAAAAGTGACCGTAGTCTCCACGGTGGGCGTGCTCGGATTCCTCAAAAGGCTTGTGCCAGACTTCACTGCGCGAGCTCTGGATATGGACGCGTTCATGAGAATGAAATGCGGCAATAAAAGCCTTACCACCCACAACTTCCGCGGACTGCAAGTCATCCCGTTTGTATTGCAATTTCTGAAGATCGGACACGATCTTTCAAAGGTCAGCACTCCGCACGACAAATTCCCGACGGTGGAACCCTGCGTGTGGCTCATTGACACCATTGAGGGAAGGCCTACCAACCTCAAACTCTCCATTCTGCGCAGTGAGGCGCTATGGTTTGTACCCGGCAACGCCGTGTGGATCAGCCTTGGAGAAACCGATCCCAAGGAATTACGGTGCTACGAACGGCTCACTCACATACCCGAAGGCGGAATCGGCATCTATGAAGGCAGTTCCGGACTTGGGGACGATCGTTTTTTGGAAATCGCCGTCATGGGCGGGAGCGCCGCGGAAACCCTCGGTATCCCCACGCTGTTCTATACGGAACACCCGCAAATCACCATCATGAAGGGATAGGAGGCTCAAACAATGCACGGAACACGTATTTTGGTCATCGGAGAAAATGACCCGAACAAAGTAATAGAGCACAGTCTCTCCCTAAGCGGGCTGTGCGACAAAATTGATCCGTCCAATGTTCCACGAGACTTCCTTTTCTACCCGTCGTACTGCTATGCAGGAGCAATTTGGAAGGCAGTGGAAGCGGGCACGCTTCTGATCTTCCTAGCCTTCAAAGGCGATGATGCGGTTGCTATTGCCACATTGCGTCGGGAAAAACCAGACGACGAATGGAAAGTTGGATTTGAGGCATGCCTCACCGGACATGATGACGCAAAGACAGGCGCCACGAACATACGGTCGGTATACCTCATGAAGCAACCAACAGCCACAGTCGCCGGTTAGCTCAACAACACAACCCCAACTACCCAACCCACAACCGCTCGCACAACCACGAGTGGTTTTTTTATTGCCATCATATATTTGACAAAAATTTTGCTTTGCCCTATACTACCTTTATAAACAAAACACCCCGCAAGGGGTTTTTAAAAACCTCATTTTTTACATGGTATGAAAGTGCTCCAAATAGCCCAAGATTACTTCAAAACTTCGTGGGTTGAGCTTAAAAAAGTCGTCTGGCCAACCCGTGAACAGACTTTCCGTTATTCCTTGATTGTTATTGGTTTAAGCATTGTCACCGCCATCTTTTTTGGCATTCTGGACTACGCGTTTAATTTTGGATTAGAAAAATTTATTATTCGTTAGTTCTTTTTTGAAAATTGTACCTTAACTCATTATGGCAAAACAGACACTTAATGAAGGCCGCCGATGGTATGTGCTCCATACCTACTCCGGCTATGAAGAAAATGTTTCCAAAAATCTCAAACAACGCATTGAGTCGTTTGATATGGGAGACAAGATCTTCAATATCATGATTCCAACGGAGAAAAAAATTAAAATCAAAAATGGCAAGCGCCGCATTGTGACGGAAAAAATATTTCCCGGGTATGTCTTGGTGGAAATGCTGGTTACCGACGACTCGTGGTATGTGGTGCGCAACACGCCCAATGTTACAGGATTCGTAGGCTCCGGCACCACGCCAACCCCCATTGACGAAGCGGAGGTTCACACGCTCCAGAAACGCATGGGCATTGAAGAACCCAAATTCACCATTGACGTTGAAGTGGGCGCGCCGGTCAGAATTGTGGACGGACCGTTTAAAAACTTTGAAGGAAAAATTGACTCAATTGACGACGACCGCGGCAAAGTCAAAGTATTGGTTTCCATGTTTGGTCGCGAAACTCCTGTTGAGCTGGACTTCTTGCAGGTCAAGAAAATTTAAATAATTATGTGAATTACGAAATGCCTTTTTCGATAAGTTTTCTCAAGGGGTACGGGTAAAATGCTTGAAGCATTTTCCCTCCTACTCGCCCCGTCGGGCTCTGTAAGCCCCCTTGAAAACACTTACCTCAACGACATTTCGTAATTCAAAATAACATATAGACATATGGCAAAAAAAGTAAAAGTGGTTCTAAAACTTATCATCCCTGGAGGTAAAGCTAACCCAGCACCACCAATTGGTCCGGCGCTTGGCCAGCACGGAGTCAACATTCAAGATTTCTGCGCCAAGTTCAATGAAAAGACAAAAAACATGATGGGAGACATTGTTCCCGCGGAAGTTACCATTTACGAAGACCGCTCGTTCACCTTTATCCTCAAGACCGCGCCAACTTCAGAATTAATCAAAAAAGCCGCGGGAATTGCCAAAGGATCAGGTAGACAACTACAAGAGAAAGCAGGCAAAATCACGCTCGCACAGGCACGTGAGATAGCGGAAAAGAAAATGGCGGATTTCAACACCGACGACATGGATGCCGCAATCAACATGATCAAAGGCACCGCGCGCCAGATGGGCGTGGAAGTGAAATAATTTATTCTAACCTCATACGTCTATGGAAACTCCAAAGACAGGTTCACGAGAAATTATCCGCAATGTATATTTATATTTAGTCGCTCTTATCACTCTGATCATGATGGTGGTTTCATCCGCACAGCTCATCAATCTTGCGCTCATCACATGGGTTTTCCCCAAAGCAGACAGTTCCTATATCTATTATGGGCCAAAACCGGTTCCGGCGGTGGGAGTAAAACCGGCTGACGACAAACGCACGCCGGAACAAATTGCCACGGACGACGCGCTTGCGCAAAAACAATGGGAAGAAGAAAAACAACATTCAGAAGAACAGCGTATCGCGCAAAAATACCGTGACTTGGTACAAAACATTTCTTTCCTTCTTGTCGCGACCCCGCTTTTCTTGTACCACTGGAGTGTAATCCGCAAAGATAGAAAACTCGCGCAGGAAAAATTAATTGCTTAAAAAAATTTATTTACGGTGGGAGGCCAAGCAGTAGTCCGCTTGCCGATTGAACGCATAAAAAGTGTTCAGACACCACTAAAAAGATACACGTATGAAAGGAAAAAAGTACATCGCCGCCAAGGCGAAAATTGACTCCAAGAAGTCTTACACACCGGACGAGGCGGTAGCTTTGGTCAAAGAAACCAGCGCCGCAAAGTTTGACGCCACCGTGGAGCTTCATTGCCATTTGGGCATTGATCCAAAAAAAGGTGACCAGCTGGTGCGCGGTACCATGACACTCCCCCACACCGTAGGCAAACCCAAACGCGTGATTGCATTTGTGGAAGAAGCAAAAACAGAGGATGCAAAATCAGCGGGAGCAGATGTGGTGGCAACACAAGACACCATTGATGAACTGATCAAGACCGGAAAAATTGATTTTGACATCGCAGTGGCGACACCGGCAATGATGCCTAAACTTGCCAAGCTTGCAAAAATCTTGGGTCCCAAAGGTTTGATGCCTAACCCCAAAACAGAAACCGTGAGTCCGGATGTAAAGAAGATGATTGAATCGCTCAAAAAAGGCAAAATGTCTTTCAAAAACGACGACACGGCAAATCTGCATTTGGCAATCGGCAAAGTTTCATGGGATACGGAAAAAATCTCCGCAAACTTAAACGCCGCGCTTGAGACAATCAAAAAGTATAAACCCGCAACCTCCAAAGGCACCTACCTTCAGAACGTGGTAATTACTACCACCATGGGTCCAGGCATCAAAGTTGCGGTTATCTAGTTTTGTCGCTTTTATCTCAAAAACACCCCTTATTGTAAGTGGTGTTTTTTGTATCTAAAACTAATTTGAAAACAAAAAAAATACCAAGGTTAGTTGGTATTTTGATAGTTCTATGAGCTTATGAAGCTTTTACTCGATTAAGGAACTCCTCGGACAAAATTGTGCCGAGCGAGAATCCGCGACTAGCAAGAAGTCCCTTAACCTCTCGCAGAGACTTCAGCCCAAAATTCTTTAGTGTCAAAAATAGTAGCAGTCAAAAATAGTAGCTTGCTCTCCACTCAAAAATCTGATACCATATTCACCATACCAAAAGACTTGTCCCCAAATACCATTTCTACTGCAATTCCCAAATTTTGGTCAAAATCGTTTCAAAATTTTTCAGCTTAACCACTGTTAAACCTCAAAATTTATTCAACAATTTTGTCTCAAAATTTAGCA
>Ga0209211_10002851_pt1 | contig 29068 bp, 26 predicted proteins | sample RifGroA2_FD_183992 | JGI IMG/M metagenome (GOLD analysis project Ga0209211, IMG submission 183992) | Groundwater microbial communities from Rifle, Colorado, USA - Groundwater A2 (SPAdes) (version 2) | ecosystem: Environmental > Aquatic > Deep subsurface > Groundwater | place: Rifle, Colorado...
CGTCGTGCCGCCCGCGCCCGTCATCGAGTCGATTGTCTTGTTGGCGCCAATCGTCAGGGTGCCCGCGTTGGCTACGCCCGAGCTCGCTTCAATGGTGCCCGTGGCGTCCAGCGTCAGCCCGCCACCGGCGCCGATTGTCGTCGCGCCTGTGTAGGTGTTCGCTTGGGACAGGGTTAGTGTCCCCACACCCAACTTCGTTAGGCCACCAGCCCCTGCGAAAACTCCAGACTGCGTTGCAGCGCCAGAGCTGTTAACGGTCAGTAAGCCCCCTGCCGTATTGATTGCCCCGAGCGCCATTGTGGCGGAGTTCAGCGTCAACGCCCCCCCGCTTGTTGCAACGGTGAATCCTGTAGACGTGATGGCGTTCGTTGCTGTAACGGATACGGTATTTCCCCCTGCCGTCCCAAAAGTCACGGAGGCGTTGAAGATCACATCATGATCGGCGGTCAGCGTGTAGTTGGTATTCCCTGAAAGACTGGCTGCCAGGACGTAGTAATCATTGGGGTTGGTCTGTGCAAAAAAAGTAGTTGCATCAGCATCTCCGTTAGGTTCAAGCAATGCGCCGTTAGCCGGATCGACACCAACATACAAATCATCCGGATCCAATAACAACGAACCTGTATTGCCGTGGGCCGCACTGGTATCCACTACCCCGTCAAAACCCAGGTTTTGCTTGCCGGACACTTCAACAAAGCCGCCATTTCCGCTCTGACTCCCGCCCTTCGCGGAAATGGAGCCGGAAAACCGCGTCGATTCATCCGCCCAGACAATAACCTTGCCCCCATCTCCCGTACCCACCGCATCAGCATTGATCGTCACATCCTTGCCGACATAGGTCATACTGGCGTTCTGTTCCGGGCCTTTGCCCTGGAAGTTGCCGCCGACCAGCGCCGTACCGCCAGCGCCGACTCCTGAGACGTCTATCTTTGCCTGATCGAACAGGCCGACCTTGTCGCCTAGTACCTTGACGGTGCCGCCTGCCTGCCCGTCTGTGGTGCCGGAGGCATCCAGAGTTCCGCTAACGCTGACCACGCCCGAATTTCCTCCGCCCAGCCAGATTTCGCCGTTGCGGGATTCGAGGCTGCGGGCGCGGATGACCCCTTCATTGTTGAGTACGGTGGACAGCAGGGCATCCTTGGCCTGCGCGTTCATCACGACGCGACCGCCATCGGCGACCATGACGCCGGTGTTGTCGGCGCGCGCGGCGGCGGCGGGGAGGTTGACCTGGAAGCTGAGCATGCCGTCGTGGTCGAAGTCGAGATTGACCGAATCGCCGGCGGCAAGGCCGATGCTGCCGCTTGTGGCGGTGATGGTGCCGCTGTTCTTGACTTGCGGGGCGATGAGGGCGACGAAGCCGCCGTTGAGGGCATTGATGGTGCCCTGATTGACTACCGAACCGGCACCGCCGGCATTGAGGAAGTCGTACTTGCCGTCGAGGAAGTTGGTGTCGGAAATACCCAGCGAGGAGGCGACCAGACCGCCGACATCGACCTGCGCGCCGGGGGCGAACAGTATGCCGCTGGTATTGGTGATGAAGACGTTGCCGTTGGCAGTCATGCGGCCGAAGATGGCGGATCCGTCGCCGCCCATGACGCGGTTGAGGATTACGGACGAGGCGCCGGGCTGGGCGAAATTGACGTGCGCCTGGCTGCCGATGTTGAAGGTATCCCAATTGACGATGGCGCTGCTGGTGGACTGATTGACGTCCATGCGCGCGCCGCTGGTGCTGATGCCGACCTGCCCGGCGGCGACCTGGCCGTTGGTGGGCAGCGCGGTGGGTAAGGGAACATCGACGGCGCCGGCCGCTGTCGCGCCCAGCGCCATGACGACGGTGGCGGCCACCACGCCGGAGGCTCGCTTGCCGCGTGCGCGGGCAAACTCGGCGACGGCAACCCAAGTGTTATGCAGTTCGCTCCAGACCAGACGGTAGGCGCGATTCATGGTGGCGTGCTTGAACATGATGATGTCCTCTTGCTTTGGGTGCGCACCGGACTAGACGAAGTCTGGTCGGCGCGGTGATGTATTGGTTCCGGGCGAACGGCTCCGCGACGGCTTGCGAATCAGAAAAGTTTGCTGAACTGGAAGTAGAAGAGCGGATAGCGCAGCAGGTGGTCTGCCGTGGCCCTGTCGGTGTCACGGAAGGCCATGGTGGTGCGCAAATACCAGTCGTTGGGGACTTCCCAGTTGATACCGATGCCAGGACCGGCGACGCGGCGCGTCAGCGCGGCGTTGGCGGCATAGTCGGCGGCAGTGGCACGATTGATCAGGATGGCGCGACCGAAATCGTAGAACCCGGCCAGTACCACGGTACCCGGCAGGCTGTCTTCGAGCGGCAGGCGGTAGCGCGCTTCGAGGCTGGCGAAGTAACCCTGGTCGCCGGCGCCTTCGCCTTGCGGATAGGCGCGCACGCCATTGGGGCCGCCGAGACTGAACTTTTCGCTGGCATCGAGGTTCTTGTTGGTGAACTGCTGGCTGTAGGCGCCGAAAAACGCCAGCCGCTCGGAAGCCGCCTGCAGACGCGACACCATGATGTTGGTCTTGCCGTAGAGACCACCGGTCTTGTGGCCGGCGGCGTCGACGGCCTTCAGCGCGGCATTGCCGAACTTCAGCTCGCCCAGAGTGTAGGCGACGTTGAAGATGTTGATGCCGCCGCCGAACAGACGGTCGCGGAAGTCACCGGACAAGGCCAGCAAATTGACATCGGTCTTCTTGAATGTCTCGGCGCCGGTGGCCAACTGAATATCGTAGAAATTGCGCTTGTCAGCCTGCCCGATCAGCAGGAGGTTGGTGTTGCGCGAACGTATGAACGGATGAATGGCCACCAGCGACTTCACCTGCGCCACGCCATTGACCTTGAGCGCATCGAAGGCCGGCGTGCCAAGACGGTACTTGAGTTCAGAATAGGCGCCGCCGATCTTGGTGCCCCACGGGCCGACCGGGAACAGAGCGGAGGCGCGGGCAAAGCGCAGGTTGCCGTCGATGGCGTTGGTGGCGCGCACATTGATGATCTCACCCATGCCCAGCAGGCTGTTGCCGTCAACGCCGGCAGTGACCCGATGCTGGCCGGTGTAGATCGAGCCGTTGGCATCGAAATCGAGGTTGGCGTCGAAGGTCTTGCCACGGACGACCTTGATGGTCAGATCGGCGGTCCCCGGCGTTCCCCCGGGAGCAAAGCTGCTGCTCGCCACGAGGCCGCGCAGATCGTGAATCTGGAACAGGGCGCGTTCGACATCGCTGGTTCGGATGAGTGAGCCTTCTTCCAGAGAGCCTAGATAGGATTCAAGCAGTGCGCGACTGATCGGCACCTCGGGATCGACTTCGAGACGAACTTTGCCGAGACGCCCTTCGAGAACCCGGAATACCACCACACCGTCTGCAATCTTTTGCTCGGGAACAACGACATCGGCGAGAAAGTAGCCGCGCCCGGCGAGTTCGCGCTTGACCGCCGCCGCTGCATCGAGCAGATCCTGAAAGCGCTTGTCCGGCCCGATAAAGGGCGCCAGCACTTCGGCCATCTCGGCTTCCGACGCGACCGTCATGCCGGTGATGCTGAACCCCTTGATTTCGAGCCGCATGCCTTCGACATCGGTTACGGCCTTGGCTTTGGAGAAGGTGTCCTCGATCGTGATCCCCGAGTCGGGGCGCACTACCGGCGCGGGCAGGGTTTGCAGTATTTCGCCGGCGCCGGGAGGGGTCGGGGCTTGAGCCAGTACGTCTTCGACGCGTTCGACGCGTTCGACGTCATCGCCATCGGTAATGGGCTTGGCTCTGGAGAAGGTATCCTCGATCGTGATCCCCGGATCGGGGCGCACTATCGGCGCGGGCAAGGTTTGCAGGATCTCGCCGGCGCCGGGAGGGGTCTGTCCGAATGCTGTGCCGCAAGACAGCACCAGTAAGGTGAGGATGCCCGACAAACGCCACGATCGGTTCCCGCCAACTTCACACTGCTGGTGGTTCAATTTCATTGTGCAGCCTCCCAAGCTGAATGCCAGCAGAATCCACCGCGATTTCGCGGAAGCCCGCTACCTTTTCTGATGCTACCATACCAGCAAGGGGAATTGATCGACGGATCAAGGCTTCGGACGTGAAATTAGAATGACACTGTTGCGTTGGCGCCAAGCTCTCGCGCCTTGGTGAATAAGCGCGGGTCAACAATCACAATCCAAACCATGAAATTGAAACGGGTTTTGCCTGGTGTTCCGGGTTATGCGGCATGCTTTCGCCCTTCCCCACGGCAGACAAGGTTCACGCATTCATCCCGGCTGAACTTGGGATTGGTCCAATCCTTGGATCTCCGCCGGGCGCGCAGAACACTCCCTTTCGGATCAATAGCCCCGGGTCGGCAACCGGACCGGAGGCTGGTAGCCAAGATCGATCGCCTTCTTCTCGAACCGGGCGGCGTCCGCCACTAGCCCGCCATAGTTGTAGATTTCCGCAAGTTCCCAGGCGGCCTTGCCGTTACCCAGTTCGGCGGCAAACTGCAGCCATTGCTCGGTGCGCCGGGGACTGGCGGCAACACCGGATTCGCCAGACCTGTAGGCGGTGGCGATCCGGTATGCGGCCTCCTTGTCGCCACGCACGGCATTGATCAGGTTGTCCCGGTAGGCCGCATCGCCCACCGAATCCTCAAAAAAGTCTCCGGAAAGTCCGATGGAGCGCTGGATATCAAGCGCCTGGCGGGCCCCTGCCGCGATCCGCCGGCTTTGCTCGCCGAGCGGGCTGGCGGGAAAATCCCGCTCGCATTCTTCGCTGAGCCGTAACAGTCTGGCGGGCTGCATGGCCGTCTGAATTCCCGTGGCGCATTCCTCCATCCTGGCGGCATCCACTTTCTTCGGTATCACCGGCGGCGGGACAGGAGCGGATCGCCTCGACTTTGGCCGGCGCTGGATTTTGGCCTGGACTGCGGGTTTGGGAGTTGGCTTGAGTTGCGGATTGACCCGACTCTTGGGCAGCGAACTCGAAATCTTCTTTTTCACCGCCGCCTTCGGGCGGCGAACGTCGACTTTCTTGGGCGGGGCGACAACGACGGGGCCGCTAGCGGCGACAGGATCTACCGATTGAATCTGGCCGGCCGAGGTGCGTGTTTGGGCGAGCACCATTCCCATGCCCATTGCCACCACCATCGCCGTTGCCATGACGAAGTGCCAGGAAGCGCTGCGCACGAATCCGTCCGCCTCAGTAGCCACGTGTTGCCAATCGCACTGGCGGGCGGTAGCCGAGTTCAAGAGCCTTTTTCTCGAACCTGACCGCATCCCCGATTTGCCCACTATTGTTATAAATTTCCGAAAGCTCCCAGCTTGCAATCCCATTGCCCAATTCGGCGGCGAAGCGCAGCCACTGTTCCGTTCGGCGGGGGTTGGCCGCCACGCCCGAGGTGCCGGACCGGTAGGCAAGAGCGATCCGGTGCGCCGAGTCCTTGTCGCCGCGCAAGGCCTTGACGAGATCGTCGCGATAGCCCTTGTCGCCGGCCGATTCTTCGAAAAGATCGCCGGACAGACCCGCAGACCGCTGACTCTCCAGCGCCTGACGGGCACCGGCGACAATCACCCGAATCTGCTGACTGTATTCGCTGCCGGGAAAATCGCGCTCGAAGTCCTCGCACAACCTGATCAGCCGCGCCGGCCGGAGAGACACTTGAATGGCTTGCCAGCGCGGATCCGTCTTGGTCGGGTCGGCGGCGGCCGTCAGGCCCTTCGCCGGCCGGCTGGTCCGTCGCAATTCGAGTACTCGATTGCGGATCACGAAGCGGCCGCGCAAGTTGGAGGTACTTTCTGGAAACTGCGGGGGAATCGTTATCTTGACCTTGTCGAATTCCGCCTTGACGCGGGATTGGCACTCAACGGCGGCGAGCCGGAAAAGGTCATCGATCGGTGTCACCCCATTGGCATCTTTAAGAATATCGATCAGGGCACCGGCAAAAAAGGTGTTGCGCTCCGCACTGACGGGAGCCAGTGCCGGTCGCCCGGCACGAGTGGCAAAGAAAACCAGCGTGCCTTCGGGGGCCGCTATCTGGTTGAACTCGTCGACCCCTTTACGGATGTTGGGGTCGGTACGGCAGGCGTCGATCAGCGCCATGCTGATCCCCGGATAGGTCTGCGGCAGGGCAACGAGAATATCTTCAGTCAGCCGCAAGGATGAATTCAGCGCCTTTTCCGAGGATGGATCAACGCCCGCAGGAACCAGATAGTTTCGGCCGGCCGCCTGAAATCCGTGGCCGCAGAAATAAAACACCACGGCAACCGAGCCCGGCAGGGATAACTCGCCGACACTTCGCAGTTTCGCGCTGAATTCGGTCAACACTCGCGTCATCGCCGCGCCATCGAGGTCGACATAATCGCTCACCTTGAATTCATAGTACTCAAGGATATCCTTGAGATCGCGAACGTTCTTGTGGGCAGGCGCAATTTCCTTGCGATTCGGGTAATTCCGGTTACCAATCAGCAAGGCATGCTTGATCCGGGGCACATAGGCGTCCTGAAGCGGTTCACCAGTGGATTGCGCGAGCAGTTCCGGCGAAACGGACAAGGCCCCCAAGGCCAGCCCGGCCCCGCCGCCGAGCAACAAACTACGACGCAGCGCGCTGTGAGAAGCCGGCGGCATTTTTTTGCATCCACCACTGGTCACGGCAAAGTACGCGCGACCCGGAAACCCAGATTGTCGTGACGATCGTCTTTCGATTCGCGGTCCCGGTAGGCCACGCGCATCGTGGCCGGGGTGCTGTCCCAAGCGCCGCCCCGAAATACGCGCTCGGTACAGGCGCCCGACAGACGCGCCTGCGCCAGATTCGGGGCGCCGGCGTAGCCTTCGTTCCAGCAATCCTCGACCCACTCCCAGGCATTGCCCAACATGTCGTGCACGCCGAAGGCATTGGGCGGAAAACGGCCGACCGGTGATGTAAATGCAAACCCGTCAGAACACGAAAACACGGGCATGCCCGGCGAAACACCTTTGATCGACGTGTCGGCTACGCTGGCGTAGCGACAAACGGAGGCGTCATCCGCCTCAGCCCAGTAGCGCTTGCCGGCGCTGCCGGCGCGGGCAACGTATTCCCACTCGGATTCGTTCAACAGCCTGTACGCTTTGCCGGTCTTTTTGCTCAGCCACGCGAGATAGGCCTGGGTATCGTCCCAACTGACACAGACGACGGGTTCGTCCTCCTTCTGCCGAAAACCGGGATCTTGCCAGGTGGCCTTGGGATCCTTGTGGTAACGGCCACCGCGAGTGGAATAGCATCCGCCCTTGCCGCCGCGACCTGTTTCCTTGGCGAACGCCGCATACTGGGTGCGGGTGACTTCGAATTTTCCGACCGCAAAAGGACCATCAACGCGAACTGTATGGGCCGGCTCCTCGTCGGGTTCGCGCGGCTTTTGTTCCGGGCCGCTACCCATGACGTACTCGCCCCCCTGCACCGACACAAGTTCGGGACACTGAGGACAATCCTGAATCACGGTGCCGGGCGACGGTAGCGCACCTATACCTGCCGCCGCGGCACTGACGGGCGGCGGCGAAGAGAGAACCGGCGCCGGCGCTGCCAGAGCCAGTTGCGTCGGTTTTGGTGAAGCGGCCGGCGCCACCCGCGCCGCCTGAGCGGGCAGCACGCCGCCATACTTTTTCACCATCCAGCGGGCTAAGCTAGCGTGTTGCGTACTGGGGAACTTCTCCAGATAGCCGAGGTAATCGGCAGGATTCCGACTGTCCTTGACTCGGTCCCAGTGGGCCTTTTCCTGTGCGGCGTCGTAAGGCACTTCCTCCTGTTCTCCCTCCATTTCATCCCTCGTTTTCTGGAGTTGCGCAGGAGCCGTCGCCACCTCTTCCTTGGCATTGAAATGGAATTCGCCGATCACCGAACTCGATGTCCAGGGTACTTGTTGGCCATTGGTTTCTTGCACAACGGCCGTGCGTACCCGTCCGAAAACCTTGTCGATATCGGTATCCGGGGTTTCAAGAGAGCGCAACAGATGCTTGGTGTAGAGACCGTTGCGCCCGCCGCCATCCGACGCCGTGGAACCCGGCGAGGTGGCATAGGCGATGAAGGTGCCCTTTTCCGTGCGGCCGACGTTCATCACGCCGAGGCCCTTGTTAATGGATCGCCCGGCCTGCTGAAAGGGATTGTTGCGGCATGCATCGAGAATCACGACATTGATGCGATTGCCGGCCTCGGCCATCCGCGACAGGACATATTCGGCGCTGACCGACTTGTAGCTTATGTCGGTTTCGCTGTCGAAGCCAATATCCACGGGAAGCAGAAAATTCTGATCCTTCAGCTGGATGCCGTGGCCGGCAAAGAAGAACAAGCCGATCCCGCCTTTCTGCAGGTGCTTGGCGAAGATTTCGACTGCCTCTTTCAAGCCGCGCTCGCCGACGTTTTCGCGCACCAGAACATTGAATCCCTGCTTCTCCAGCGCGTTCGCCAGATCGCTGGCATCGTTCGCCGGATTGTCAAGCGGGGCAGACTTGTAGCTGGAGTTGCCGATTATCAAGGCCACACGAGCCTCTTTGCCCGCCGGTTGACTGGGCAGATCGCGATTCTGTCCGAGTGCCGTTCCCATAGTGGCAAGCGCCGCCAGCGCGACAGCAATACCTGAGTATCGCCGCATCAGCGAGCTTATCTGTTGCCATGTCTGAGGAGAGAAATCGCGGGTCGGCATTAGCGGCTACTTGAGTAAAGGAGTCCCAGCCCAAAAATTGGGTTTTTTGATTATCCCACCCAAACTGAAATTTTCAAACATTTGGGCAATCCGGCGACGCATCGACCCTTCCGGTTCGCCTCGAACTCTCGGGCGGCTACTCAAATAGGACCTCGAATACTTCGATGGGTTCGCTCTTGCCTTTGACATGGACCACCTGGCGCCGCCCGGTGAGGATGCCCTCCCCGGCCGCACTGATGGATGCCGCACTTGCTGCCACGACGCAACCGATTTCCTTGGTCACGCCCTCCAGTCGCGAGGCTGCATTGACGGTATCGCCTATTGCGGTGAACTCGCGGCGCTTCACCGACCCGATGTCGCCCATGACTGCCGGCCCGCTGTGGACCCCGATGCCGATGCCGAACTCCGGCAGGCCGCGGTCGGGAAAGCGGTCCGTCATCCACGTCTTGAATTTTTTCGCTTCCCGCGCCATCGCCTGGGCTGCCAGCAACGCGCGTCGGGCGTGATCGTCATAGTGGACCGGCGAGCCGAACACCGCCATGACGGCATCGCCGATAAACTTGTTCACCATTCCGCCCTGTTCCAGAATCGGTTCGCAGGTAAGCGTAAAGTAGGCATTCAGCATTTCCACGACTTCTTCGGCATCGAGTTTCTCCGAGATCGTCGTAAAGTTGCGGATGTCTGAAAAGAGTACGGAGACGTCGAGTTTCTCGCCGCTCAGATTGGGGCGCTGTCCCTCGGCAATCAATTTGTCGACGACGACATCGGACACATACTGACCGAACATCGACTTGAGATGGGCGCGCTCGCGCTCCTCGCCGGTCAGCCGCAGCGCCAGCGTAGACAGGAATGCCACTGCCAGGGCAAGATGGAATGGCGCAACAGATAGCAGCATATCCTTCTGGAACAACGCGTAGGCGGGAACCAGGATCAGGAGCGAAAACCCCAGCCCGACACCCAAGCCGCCGACCGGATGCAGGCGCAGAAACAGAGCGACCGCCGCGACCAGCACCGCAACAAGCGCCGGCCAGGCGATCCAATGGTTCAGGTCGCGTGGATAGAGGCCCGACATGATCGTCTCGATCGCGTTGGCATGAATCTCGCCGCCGATCATCGGCTCCGTTGAAAAGCCATGCAGCGACCGCGAATAGGGCGAAAAATGCCGGTCCGAGGTGCCGATATTGTTCGGCGCAATGATCACCGAACGCCCCTTCAACTGCTGCACCAGCGGATCGGCCAGCGCGTCCGGCTTCAGCAGCCTGCTCATGGAAACCGTCAGCATGCTTCCCGGCGGACCGACGTAGCCGATGCGCCGCCGTTCGCGCTGGCGCGAGAAGCTTTCGCCGGCGAAGGTCCAGCCATCGGCCAGGCTGTCGCCGCCGGTTGCGCGCAAGGCGAGTTGCATGGGGAAACCAACCCCCGGGAACTGGGGATCCGGAATAACCACGGGATAGTAGGTGCGCACCAGCTTGTCGTTGTCGGGGAAGTGGTTCGCAATGCCCGTGTCGTAGACGCCGTTGGGCATCATCAGCAGGTGCTCCTGCGGCGGCCCCATGACTTCCATGTCGCCCTGCGAGGTCTCGACCAGTTGCGCGATCAGGATCTTGTTTCCGGCGGCCAGCTGGCCGCGAAAAGGGCCGTCGTAGTTGCGCGATACCTCGCTGTCTGGAAGGTTCAGTTTGTGCAGCCACGCCTCGGCACTCACGGCGTAGATGAAATCGAGTCCGATGGACTTGACGCCGGCATCGGTGAGGGTCTGCATGGCCCGCGCAAAATGTGGTTGCCAGAATGCCAGCGGATCGTCCTTGTACTGCAGCAGGGTATCGTCATCGACCGCCACCACCGCCGCGTAGACAGCCTCCCGCCGCTTTCCGGACATCTGGTGCCAATAGTCGTAATAGATATTCTCGTAATCCTGGAGCCAGCCGAACCGCTCGCTGCCGAGCGAAATGACCAGGGCGAGAACGGTTACGGCGACAAATTGCCAGATCTTGCGGAATCGTTCGCCGGACAGCCAGCGCGGTTGGATCATTGGTCCTCTCCATCCTTATCCAAATTTGTTTTCTCCGCGGCATCTTACCTATTCCGGGGAAAGAGTCATAGCGCCGTTGTCCCCGGTTGAAATCCATCGCAGCGGGGCGATCTATATAATCCAGACAGACATTCACCACAGGAACGCCACGCCATGAGCACTCGTCACGCCCACCTGCTTATCCTCGGCTCCGGCCCGGCCGGCTACACCGCCGCTGTCTATGCGGCCCGCGCCAACCTGAAGCCGGTATTGATTACCGGCATGGCCCAGGGCGGGCAATTGATGACCACCACCGACGTGGATAACTGGCCTGCCGACGCCGACGGCGTGCAGGGCCCCGAACTGATGGCGCGCTTCGAAAAGCACGCCGCGCGCTTCCAGACCGAGATCATTTTCGACCACATCCACACCGCTTTGCTTAAAGAGAGACCGCTCCGGCTGATCGGCGATGCCGGCGAATACACTTGCGACGCGCTGATCATCGCCACCGGCGCCTCGGCGCAGTATCTCGGCCTTGCTTCCGAGGACGCGTTTGCCGGCAAGGGCGTTTCCGCCTGCGCTACCTGTGACGGCTTCTTCTACAAGAACCAGAACGTGGCCGTCATCGGCGGCGGCAACACGGCGGTCGAGGAAGCGCTTTATCTGTCCAACATAGCCAGCCACGTCACGGTCGTGCATCGCCGCGACAAGTTCCGCGGGGAGAAGATTCTTCAGGACAAACTCTTCGAGAAAGAGAAAGCCGGCAAGGTCACCATCAAGTGGGACCACACGCTGGACGAGGTGCTGGGCGACAAGTCCGGCGTCACCGGCATGCGCATCAAGGGCGTGAAGACCGGCGAAACCTCAGACATCCCGCTGATGGGCGTGTTCATCGCCATCGGCCACAAGCCCAATACCGATCTGTTCGTCGACCAACTTGACATGGAAGGCGGCTATATCGTTACCCAGTGCGGCCGCAACGGCAACGCGACGGCGACCAGCGTCCCCGGCGTATTTGCCGCCGGCGATGTGCAGGACCATATCTACAAGCAGGCCGTCACCAGTGCCGCCACGGGATGTCAGGCGGCGCTGGATGCAGAGAAGTATCTCGACAATCTGGCTTGAAAATCTCTTAGCCACAGAGGACACAGAGATCACAGAGGAGGGACAAACCTTGCTTTTTCTCTGTGATCTCTGTGTCCTCTGTGGCTAAAAGGCCCGTTCTTCCGGTCGACTCCGATCTGTTCCGCGATGCGGTTGCCGACGCCGTGCCGATCGCGAACGACCGCGTCCATCATGAACCGCCACCGCCACCGGCTATTCCGCGCCAGCACTTACGCGACGAAGCCGCCGCGCTGGACGAATCCCTGCGTGGTCCGGCGCTGATCGATCTCTATCTGGAGGGCGGCGATGAAGCCGCCTGGCGGCGAGACGACCTGCCGAAAGCGTGGCTAAGGGATTTGCGACGCGGGCGCTGGGTAACACAGGAGAAGCTCGATCTGCATGGCCTGAATCGTGATCAGGCACGAGCTGCGGTTGCAACTTTTCTTGCTGAATGCCAGCACCATGGCTATCGCTGCGTGCGCATCGTTCACGGCAAGGGCCTGAGTTCGCCCGGCCGCGAGCCGGTGCTGAAGAAACTGGTGCTGGGCTGGCTGAGCCAGCGCCGCGAAGTGCTGGCCTTCTGTCAGGCCCGGGCCGCCGAAGGCGGCGCCGGTGCGGTGGTGGTACTGCTCGCTGCCAAAAAATAATCGAGCGTAGCGAGCTAACTCAGTCACCCCTTTCCGTGGGAAAGGGGCCGGGGGATAGGCCCACCAATTTGCTGCCAAGCAGCGATTTGACCGGCTCTGGGCCGGTCAAATCGCTGCTTCGTTGGCTTCACCCGTGCGGATGCGCACCACCTGTTCCACCGCGGAGACGAAAATCTTGCCGTCACCGATCTTGCCGGTTCGTGCCGCCTTGATGATGGCCTCGATGGCGGGCTCCACCGTCTCATCCGCGACCACGATCTCGATCTTGATCTTGGGCAGAAAATCAACCACATACTCCGCGCCACGATAGAGCTCCGTATGGCCCTTCTGGCGGCCGAAACCCTTGACCTCGGTGACGGTCAGTCCAGTCACTCCCACATCCGAGAGCGCTTCGCGAACTTCGTCGAGTTTGAACGGCTTGATGATGGCTTCGATCTTCTTCATTTCCTTATTCCCTCGATATCAATATTGGTTACGGCCGCTACGCTTAACGCCTATGAAGCCGGCGTTAGCCTCCACTGAAACTTCGTTTTCTGAAGCCGCGCAAGCGGCTGAACCCCGGTCACCCCCTTCCCCGGGAAGGGGGCGGGGGATGGCTCACCATTCTTCGGCGTAAGCCGATGTTATCGGATAGCGCCAATCCTTGCCGAATCCTCGTTGCGTGACGCGGATACCGACCGGTGACTGGCGACGCTTGTATTCGTTCTTCTTCAGCATGCCGACCACCTTGCGCACGTCGACTTCACTGTAGCCGCGGGCAATTATCTGGCGCGGACTCTCGTCGCGCTCCATATAGGCTTCGATGATGGCATCGAGCACCGCGTAGGGCGGCAGCGTGTCCTGATCGGTCTGGCCGGGCTTGAGTTCGGCCGAGGGCGGGCGCGTGATGATGTTCCGCGGAATCACGTCGGAAACCGTATTGCGCCACTCGGCCAAGCGATAGACGAAGGTCTTCGCCACGTCCTTGATCACCGCGAAGCCGCCGGCCATGTCGCCGTAGAGCGTGGCGTAGCCGACCGCCATTTCGCTCTTGTTGCCGGTGGTCAGGACGATGCGGCCGCTGCGATTGGACAACGCCATCAACAGCATGCCGCGAATGCGTGCCTGCAGGTTCTCGTCGGTGGTGTCCCAGGACGGTTTAGGCCCCATGCCGGCAAGAGTCGGCGCCAGCAACACGGCGAACTGGTCCATCGCAGCGGCAATCGGAATCTCGTCATATTGCACGCCAAGACGGCGCACCATTTCGCGCGAATCGTCGAGGCTCATCTGCGCGGTCCATGGCGACGGCATCATCACCGCGCGCACCTTGTCCGCACCCAGCGCATCGACCGCGATGGCCAGGGTCAGCGCCGAATCGATGCCGCCGGAAAGGCCGATGATGGCGCCGGGGAAACCGTTCTTGCCAAGGTAGTCGGCAACCCCGAGCTTGAGCGCGGCGTAGACCTCTGCTTCGCGCGACGGCGGCTCGACCATCCGTCCCGGCAGCAGTTGCCCGTCGGCGTATTCGATGAACTCCAATGCTTCGACAAAGGCCGGCAACTGATGCGTCAGACGGCCCTGCCCGTCCATCGCAAACGACGCGCCGTCGAACACCAGTTCGTCCTGCCCGCCGACCAGATTGGCATAAATCACCGGCTTGCCGGTAGCCGCCACGCGCTCGCGCAAGACCTCGTAGCGTCGCGCCTGCTTGTTCATGTGGAAGGGCGACGCGTTGAGCGTCAGGATCAGTTCCGCGCCGGCCAGTGCAGCTGCTTCGGCGGCGCCCGATTCCCAGACATCGGCGCAGATCGCCAGCCCGCAGCGCACGCCCTTGAGTTCTATCACACAGGGCTCGCGCCCCGCCGCGAAGTAGCGCTCTTCATCGAAGACCTCGTAGTTCGGAAGACGAAACTTGCGGTAGGTCGCCATCACCTTACCGTTGGCCAGCAGCGACGCGGTGTTGTAGCGCTGGCCCGCCGACTCCTCGGGGTGGCCAATCACTATCGGCAGCGTGGCGGCGCGGGCCAGAACGTCGAGTTGCGCGGCGCAGGCACGATAGAAATCCGGCCGCATCAGGAGGTCCTCGGGCGGATAGCCGCTGAGTGCCAGTTCCGGTGTAAGCAGCACATCGGCCCCGCCGTCACGGGCGCGGGCAGCGCACTCGAGAATACGTCTTGCATTGCCGGCAAGGTCGCCGACATGGGCGTTGAACTGGGCGATGGCGATGCGAAGGCGGCTCATTCCGAAACCTCGGGTCTTTGGGTCCAACCGCTATTCCAGGCTAAAACGCCGGCTTTTCCCTGGCGCTCTGGTAGGCAGCGACGCCGCCCATGATTTCCTTTTTGGCGTCCTCGATGCCGAGCCAGCCCTGCACCTTGACGAACTTGCCGGGTTCCAGATCCTTGTAGTGCTGGAAAAAGTGCGAAATCTGGTCGAGCACGATCTGCGGCAGGTCGCGCGGGCTGTCGATATCGCGGTACATCGGCGTCAGCTTGTCGACCGGAACCGCCAGCAGTTTGGCATCTTCACCGGCCTCGTCGGTCATCTTGAGCATACCGATGGGGCGGCAGCGAACCACGACTCCCGGCGGCAGGGCGAACTGGGAAAGTACCAGGACATCGACCGGATCACCGTCACCGGCGATGGTGTGCGGTATGTAGCCGTAATTGCAGGGGTAGTGCATCGCCGTCGACATGAATCGATCGACGAATATCGCGCCGGACTCCTTGTCCACCTCGTACTTGATCGGTTCGGAGTGCATCGAAATCTCGATGACCACATTGAAATCGTTCGGCAAATCCTTGCCTGATGGAACGCGATCAAGGCCCACGGGCGGCTCCTTTTTGCTAGAGGTTCAATTATAGCGCGGCGAATATTTCGCCTTCCTGACGGGCAACGGCTGAATCCGTCCCCAAAAAGAACCGAATTCCCTATTGACAAAACGGCCTAAAGTAATGAGAATCGTTCGCATTCGAGTCCTGATTGAAAGCAATCCTCCATGAAAACCCAAAGCGAGCCACCCTCCGCCAAACTGGCGATGCCGCATGCCGCCATTAAGGCTGGATATGCGCTCGACAGCGCGGTCCTGCTCGGCGCGAAAGGGGAAGTCGAGATCGCCCACCAAGGCGAAATCTATCGCCTGCGCCGCACGCGGCAGGGCAAGCTGATCCTCACCAAATAATCCGGGAGCCACCACGCCATGTACGTCTGTGTCTGCAATGCGGTAACGGAGCGCGATATCGGCAGTGCCGTTGCCGAAGGCTGCTGCAGTCTGCGACAATTGCGCGAGCAACTCGGGGTTGGCGCCTGCTGCGGCCGCTGCACGGGTTGCGCGCGCGACGTGCTGCATAACTCCCTGCACGCTCACACGCCCCATCGACCCGCCTCCGCCGGGCAACTGGCGGCGGCCTGAAGGAAGAGAGGCTCCCCATGAAAGGCGACAAGAAAGTCATCCAACTGCTCAACAAGTGCCTGGTCAATGAGCTGACCGCGGTCAATCAGTACTTTCTGCATGCCCGCATGTACAAGAACTGGGGCTTCCACGCCTTGGGCAAGCACGAGTACGAGGAATCCATCGAGGAAATGCGCCACGCCGACAAGCTGATCGAGCGCGCGCTGTTCCTCGAAGGGCTACCCAACCTGCAGGCGCTGAACAAGCTGATCATCGGCGAGAACGTGCCCGAATGCCTGGCCGGCGACCTCAAGCTGGAACACGGCGCCCACGCCGACACCAAGGCTGCCATCACCTACTGCGAAAGCGTCGGCGACTATGTCTCGCGCGAAATTCTGGACGATATTCTCGACGACACCGAGGAGCACATCGACTATCTCGAAACCCAGCTCGAACTGATAGCTAAGGTCGGCGTGCAGAACTACCTGCAGTCGGCGATGGGAGAGTCATCCGCCTCGTAGCGCCAAACCCGACGGCGCCAGCGACCCCGCCAGCGCCGCCTTTTTCCAGCCAGCCAGCCCAGCCATTGCAAATGGCGGCAAGCCAGCCAAAGATTGTTTTTCGTTGCCTTTGGAGGTTTGCCATGTCGTTCCCGTTCCGCCCCCTCGCCTTCGCCGCGCTTGCCGCGACATCCCTTTCCGCCGCCGCCCTCGAATATCCCATCGGCGCGCCGCACGACCTCGCCGGCATGGAAGTGGCCGCGGTCTATCTGCAAGCCGTCGAGATGGAGCCCGAAGGCCATATGCGCAGGGCATCGGAGTCGGACATCCACCTCGAAGCCGACATCCACGCCCTCGCCAATAATGCCAACGGCTTTGCCGAAGGCATGTGGATTCCCCACCTGCTGGTCAAGTACGAGCTGACCAAGCTGCCCTCCGGCGAAGTCATCAAGGGCGACATGATGCCCATGGTGGCCAGCGACGGCCCGCACTACGGCGACAACGTCAAGCTCAAGGGGCCGGGCAAGTACAAGGTCAGGTTCACCGTCTATCCGCCGAGCGCCAAGGAAAACCCCCACGGCAACATGTTCGGCCGCCACACCGACCGCGCCACCGGCGTGCGTCCCTGGTTCAAGCCGGTCGAAGCCGAGTGGGAATTCACCTACGCCGGCGTCGGCAAGAAGGGCGGGTATTGAGATGGGCTTCACCCGCAAGCTCGCGGTCGCGGCCGTGGCGGGGGCTTTCGCACTGCCCGCGCTGCCCACCTTGGCCGCCGACGACATGAACATGACGCTGCTCAAGGGCGAACTGAAACGCCTCGCTGAGCGCATCGAGCAACTGGAGCGAAGCAACAAGGACATGGAAAAAGCGCTGAACACCGAGCGCCTCAGCGAAAAGGAGCCGGAAGTCGTCACCCGCCTCAAGGCGGTCGAGTTCCAGACCCTCTCGATGCAGAAACAGGCGCGCCAGATCGAGGCGCTGGAAGGCATCACGGTCGGCGGCAGCCTGACCGGCGTGGTGCAGAAAGTCGGCGCCGGCCACACGGCGAGCGGCGTCGACGAGACCCGCGCCAACTATCGCGGCGACATAGCGGTGACCTTGCCCGGCGGCGAGATGGGCAATGCCGAAGGCAAGATCTTCGCCCATTTCCGTTTCGGCCAGGGCACCAGCATCGGCCTGCGCCCGACCTACACCAGCACCGCCAACACCACCGGTTTCCAAACCAATGCCGGCGCCGACGATTCCTTCGGCATACTGGCGCAGGCCTGGTACCAACTGTCGATTCCGCTGATCGACGGCGGCCTCAAAACCAGCGCCCGCGAGCATCTGTACCTGACCGCCGGCAAGATCGATCCCTTCGTCTTCTTCGACCAGAACGCGGCGGCCGACGACGAATCGGCAAAGTTCATGAACAACGCCTTTGTCCATAACCCGCTGCTCGATTCCGGCGGCGACATCCGCGCCGACGCCTACGGCTTCGCCCCCGGCGCCATCGTCAAGTACGCCAACAGCCGCCAGAAGGGCTCGGAATGGGGCTTGTCGCTGGGCGTCTTCGGTTCCGGGCCGGGCGCTAATTTCACCGGCTCGCTGGCCGGCCCCTTGGTCATCGCCCAGGCCGAAACCGCCGCCCGCATCAACTACCTGCCGGGCAACTATCGCGCCTACCTGTGGCACAACGGCCGTGGCGCCGGTTATGACGGCATCGAGCGCAAGCACGCGGGAATCGGCTTCTCCGGCGACCAGAAAGTCACCGACGAGGTGACCCTGTTCGGCCGCTACGGCCATCAGATCAAGGGCCAGGTGCGTTTCGACCGCGCCCTGACGCTCGGCGCGGAGCTTGCCGGCACGCCCTGGGCACGCGGCGCCGACGGGTTCGGCGTGGCCTTCGGCGCGCTGCGCACCGCGGCCTCCTTCCGCAACGACTCGCTGACGGTGGATGCCGATGGCGATGCGACGCCCGACTTCGGCTACCAGGCGAGCGGTTCGGAAAAGCAACTGGAAATCTACTACCGCTACAAGCTCAACAGCAAAGTCGAGTTGACGCCCGATTTGCAGTGGATCCGCCAGCCCGGCGGCGACGCCACGGCACCGACAGTGAAGGTGCTGGGCTTGCGCGCCAAGCTGGGGTTCTAAGCCATGCCGGCCCGTCTCGCGCATTTGTTGTTTCTGGGCGGGCTCTGGCTGAGCCTGGGCTGGGCGACGGAAGGCCGCGCCCAGCCGGCATCGACCGAGCCGCTGCTGTTCTCGATCGTCATCAAAGACGGGCGCATCACGCCGGCGCGGCTGGAAGTCCCGGCCGGGCGCAAGATCAAGCTGGCGATCAAGAACGAGGGACCGGGCCCCAGCGAGTTCGAAAACCTCAGCCTGCGGGTCGAGAAGGTGCTGGCGCCGGGCGCCTCGTCCTTCCTCGTGATCCATCCGCTCAAGCCGGGCACCTATCGCTTCATCGACGAGTTTCACCCGGCCACCGGCGAAATGCTGCTGATTGCCCAATAAGGACCCGAGATGCTGAATGCCCTGATCGTCATCTTTCGCGAAAGCCTCGAAGCCATGCTGGTGATCGGCGTGCTGCTGGCGTGGATTGCGCGCCAACCTGAACCGGCCACCCTGAAACGCGGGCTGTGGCTCGGCGTCGCGGCCGGAATCGCGCTGGCGCTGGCGCTCGGCTTCGCCACCTTCGCCGCCCAGAGCCAACTGGCAGGCGAGGCGCTGGAGAAGTTCCAGGTGGGCATGGTGCTGTTTGCTGCGGCGCTGATCGTGCAAATGGTGTTGTGGATGCATCGCCATGGTCGCCACATGAAGCGGGAGCTGGAAGCCCAGGCCGGTCGCGCCGTCGGCGCGCTGGGCATCGGCGCCGTGGCGGCGCTGGCGGTGGCGCGCGAAGGCGCCGAAACCGTAATCTTCGTCTACGGCCTGGGTCTTGAAAGCGGCGGCGGCGACCGCGTCGCGCTGCTCGCCGCTGGCCTCGCCGGCTTCGCCCTGGCGGCCGCCACGGGCTGGCTGGTGGCGCGCGGCGCACGCTTTCTCAGTCTCCGCACGCTGTTTGCCGCCAGCGAAATCCTGTTGCTGGTGATCGCCAGTTCGCTGCTGACCGCCGGCGTTGACCGCATGATCGGCCTCGACTGGCTGCCGCCGCTGCTCGACCCGGTGTGGGACAGCTCGGCGCTGCTCGACGACGGCAGCACCGCCGGTCGCCTGCTGGCCGACTTTGCCGGCTACCGTGCGCGCCCCTCGGCCAGCCTGCTCCTGGCTGCCGCCGCATTCTGGTCGTTCGTGGTCTGGCGCCTCGGCCGCGCCGCCAAAGCGGCGACCTGAACCGATGACGCAAGCGCACATCCTCAACTTCGTTGCGCCGCTGCAGCGCCGCCCGCGCCTCGCGCGCCTCGGCGACTGGATGGCGCGCCATCGCCGCGCCATCCTCGCCGCGCAGTGGGTCATCGTCGTCTTCTACCTGGCGCTGGTCGCGCTGCCGGCCTTCCTGCCGCATCCGCATCCGGAAGCGCGGCTGTTCTCGTCGGATTTCGGCGCGAGTTCCGCCATCGATGCCAATCGCTGCGCCATCGGCGAGCAGTCCCCGACCGACAAGGCGGCCTACGCCGCCTGCTGGCGCGACCGCCTGGTGCTGCTCGCCCAGTACCTGTTCTGGGGCGTCTGGTGGCCCTTCGTGATTCTCTCGGTGATGCTCATGGGCCGCGTCTGGTGCGGCGTGCTCTGCCCCGAGGGCGCGCTGACCGAGTTCGCCAGCCGCCACGGGCGCGGCGGACACATTCCGAAATGGTTGCGCTGGAGCGGCTGGCCCGTGGTGGCCTTCGTCCTCACCACGGTCTACGGCCAACTGGTCAGCGTCTATGATTACCCGCAGGCGGCGCTGCTGATCCTCGGCGGCTCCACCGCCGCCGCGGTCGCCGTGGGCTGGCTCTACGGCCGCGGCAAGCGCGTCTGGTGCCGCTACCTGTGCCCGGTCTCCGGCGTGTTCGCCCTGCTGGCGCGTCTCGCGCCGATCCATTTCCACGTCGATCGCGCCGCCTGGAGCGCTCATCCGCATCGCACCGCCGCCGTCGACTGCGCGCCGCTGCTCGACGTCAAGCACTTGAAGGGTGGCGCCCAGTGTCACGCCTGCGGCCGTTGCAGCGGCTACCGCGACGCCGTGAGTCTGGCGGCGCGCTCGCCCAACGCCGAGATCCTCGGCACCGGCCTGGGCAGCGACAAGCCGCGCAGCGGCGAGGCCGTGCTGCTCATGTTCGGCATGCTCGGCGTCGCCATCGGCGCCTTCCAGTGGACCGTCAGTCCCTGGTTCGTCAAGGGCAAGCAGGCCGCGGCCGAATGGCTGGTGGCGCACGACATCCTCTGGCCGCTGGCGGACAGCCCGGCGTGGTGGCTGCTGACGCGCTATCCCGAGGTAGGCGACGTGTTTTCCTGGCTCGACGGCGCCGCGATCCTGGCCTGGATCTCTATCTATGCCATGGTGCTGGGCGGCTTCGCCTGGCTGATGGTGCGCGCCGCGGCGCGGCTGGCCGGCGTCGACTGGCGCCGCCTGGCACTGGGCCTGGTGCCGCTGGCCGGCATCGGCCTGTTCCTCGGCCTGTCGATGATGTCCGTCACCCACCTGCGTGCCGAAGGCGTGCCACTGGGCTGGCTGCCGCCACTGCGCGCCGTGCTGCTTGCGATCGGTCTTCTGTGGTCGACCTGGCTGGGCTGGCAATTGCTCAAGGTTCCCGCAGGAGTCGGCGCTGGCGGTGCGGCGGCACGCCGCCTCGCCCACCTGGTCTGGCTACTGCCGCTGAGCGCGGTCGGCGCAATCTGGTGGCTGGCGTTCTTCGTCTGGTAAGACAACCATGGCGGGGCACGCCGAAAGATGTATCCCTGCAGCCGGAAAATCCGTCTAAGCGGGTGCGGGGCGAAACGAATCCTTCGTTACCAGCCAACCGCAACCGACAGGAGAAGATCGTGAACGATTTGACAGCGCGCGACCGCGAACTGGTGGCCCTTGGCGCCGCCATGGGCAGCAACTGCGTGCCCTGCGTCGAATACCACATTGCGGCATCGCGCACGGCCGGTCTCGACGACGCGGAAATCCTTGCGGCCATCCAGCATGCGGACAAGATTCGTCAAGTCCCGGCACGCAAGACGCTGCAAGCCGCGCTGAACCTGCTGCCGGCGGCCGCCGGCAATGGGGGGCTACCGGAAACGAGTCAAGGCTGCGGTTGCGGCTAACATAACATTTGCCGATGCGCCGCCACGTCACCCGCCGGCGGCGCATCGCTTGAGGAGCAGGAAGATGAATGGAGTCGAGGAACAACCCGCGTTTGAGGACATCGCCGGCGATCTGGCGCAGCCGCTGCTGCACTATCTCGAACGCTACGTCGGCGACCGCGGGGTGGCCGAAGACCTGCGGCAGGAAACCCTGCTGCGCATCGACAAGGGCCTGGCCTCCTTCGCCGGTCGCTCCTCGCTCAAGACATGGGCATTTTCCATCGCCAGCCGGGTCGCCGCCGACTACTTGCGCCATCCCGATCGCAGCCGGCGCATCGTGGCTCTGGACGACATTGCAGAAGCCGTCGATGCGGACCCCGCGATCGATGAGCGCATGGTTGTCGGCGAGATGAACGACTGCGTCCGCAAGGTGATCGACAGCCTGCCCGACAGCTACCGCGCCGCCCTCATCCTGCACGATCTCGAAGGACTCTCGGCCGGGCAAACGGCCGAGATCTGCGAGTGCTCGCTGGCCGCGGCGAAGATCAGGATTCATCGTGCGCGGTTTCGTCTCAAAGCGGCGCTGACCGCACAGTGCGAGTTCTATCGCGACGCCGACAGAGTGTTTCGCTGCGATCGCAAGGCCTGAACGCGTACCGATCGACGACGGCGCCGTAGCGTCGGCGCCGACTCTTCACGCAAATTGAATCTCCCGTAGGTTCCTTCCTGCCGGATGATAGCTGCCGCCTATCGCATAGATATTGACAATTCATTAGACGATATCGATTGCCATTATTAATATTCATTCCGTCGCACCAATCATCTCAACCCTCCCAGGAGAACTCTCATGTCGCTCATCAACACCGCAATCAAGCCCTTCAAGGCCACCGCTTTCCATAACGGCAAGTTCGTCCCCGTCAGCGACGAGGACCTCAAGGGCAAGTGGTCCGTGGTCTTCTTCTACCCGGCCGACTTCACCTTCGTCTGCCCCACCGAACTGGGCGACCTGGCCGACCACTACGCCACCTTCAAGTCGCTCGGCGTCGAGATCTACTCGGTATCGACCGACACCCACTTCACGCACAAGGCCTGGCACGACTCGTCGGAAACCATCAGCAAGATCAAATACCCGATGATCGGCGATCCGACCGGCGCCGTTACCCGCAACTTCGGCGCGATGATTGAGGATGCCGGCCTGGCCGAGCGCGGTACCTTCGTCATCGACCCGCAGGGAAAAATCCAGATCATCGAGATCAACGCCGGCGGCATCGGCCGCGACGCGACCGAACTGCTGCGCAAGGTCACGGCCGCCCAGTACGTCGCCAGCCATCCGGGCGAAGTCTGCCCCGCCAAGTGGAAGGAAGGCGAAGCCACACTGGCGCCGTCGCTCGACCTGGTCGGCAAGATCTGACCGTCCGCAACCCGCCCCCACCGGGGCGGGATTGCAGCGCCAAGCAGCGCCGAGCCACAAGTTTCGCGTGCTTGTCAGTGCAATCCCGACCAAGGAGAAAATCATGCTCGACAATGCCATCAAGACCCAGCTTTCCGCCTATCTCGAAAGACTCCAGACTCCCATCGAACTCGTCGCCTCGCTCGACGCCAGCGATGCCGCGCGCCAGATGCGCGAACTGCTCGCCGACATCGCCGCGCTCTCGCCCAAGGTGAGCGTGCGCGACGACGGCACGGACACCCGCAAGCCATCGTTCTCCGTCGGGCGCCCGGGCGAAGCCGCACGCATCCGCTTCGCCGGCATCCCCATGGGCCACGAATTCACGTCGCTGGTGCTGGCGCTCTTGCAAACCGGCGGCCACCCGCCCAAGGTCGATGCCGCAGTGATCGAACAGATCAAGAGTCTCTCGGGCAACTACCGTTTCGAAACCTACATTTCGCTCTCATGCCACAACTGCCCGGACGTGGTACAGGCGCTCAATCTGATGGCCGTGCTGAATCCCGGCGTCGAGAGTGTGATGATCGACGGCGCGCTGTACCAGGACGAAGTGAGTTCGCGCCAAATCATGGCCGTACCGACCGTGATGCTGAACGGCGAGCCCTTCGGCCAAGGTCGCATGACCATCGAGGAAATCCTTGCCAAGGTAGACACCGGCGCCTCCGCCCGCGACATTGAGAAATTGAACGCGAAAGACGCTTATGACGTCCTTGTCGTCGGCGGCGGCCCGGCCGGTTCGGCTGCGGCGATCTACGCCGCGCGCAAGGGCATCCGCACCGGCGTTGTGGCCGGGCGTTTCGGCGGCCAGGTGCTCGACACGATGGCGATCGAAAACTTCATCTCGGTGCAGCGCACCGATGGCCCCAAGCTCGCCATGGCGCTGGAGCAGCACGTCAAGGAATACGAGGTCGACATCATGAACTTGCAGCGCGCTGAAGCCCTGATTCCGGCTGGCTACGACGGCCTTGCCCAGGTCAGGCTCGCCAACGGCGCTACGCTCCAGGCGAAGAGCGTGATCATCGCCACCGGCGCACGCTGGCGCGAAATGAACGTGCCGGGCGAAAAGGAATACATGGCCAAGGGCGTCTGCTTCTGCCCGCACTGCGATGGTCCACTGTTCAAAGGCAAGCGCGTCGCCGTGATCGGCGGCGGCAACTCCGGCGTCGAGGCGGCGATCGACCTCGCCGGCATCGTCAGCCACGTCACGCTGCTCGAATTCGACAGCAAATTGCGCGCCGATGCGGTGCTGCAGGCCAAGCTCGGCAGCCTGCCCAACGTCACCGTCATCCTCAGCGCCCGGACCACCGAAGTTACCGGCGACGGCCAGAAGGTCGATGGCCTCGCCTACCAGGACCGCAACAGCGGCCGCGTCAGGCGTGTCGAGCTCGAAGGAATCTTCGTCCAGATCGGCCTGCTACCCAACACCGACTGGCTGAATGGCACCATCAATCTCTCGCCGCGCGGCGAGATCGAGATCGATGCGCGCGGCCAGACTTCGCTGCCCGGCGTGTTCGCCGCCGGCGACGCGACGATCACGCCTTACAAGCAGATCATCATCGCCATGGGCGACGGCGCCAAGGCCAGCCTGTCCGCTTTCGATCACCTGATTCGCAGCCCGGCGGTCAAGACGACGTCCCCGTCCCTTGATCTGGGTCAGCCCGCCTGAGCGGAGCCAGAGTATCCTTTTTGCATTATCTACCCGCTGCAATCAACGAAGGAGGAACATCATGAAAGCGAACAAGACCGTCAAGCTCGACATCGGAATTTCCGACGCCGACCGCGCAAAGATCGCACGGGGCCTGTCCGGCCTGCTGGCCGACAGCTACACGCTCTACCTGATGACGCACAACTTCCACTGGAACGTCACCGGGCCGATGTTCAACACGCTGCACCTGATGTTCATGGGCCAGTACACCGAACAGTGGAACGCACTCGATCTGATCGCCGAACGAATCCGCGCGCTGGGCCATCCCGCGCCCGGCACCTACAAGGAGTTCGTCAAACTGGCGACCATCAAGGAAGTCGACGGCCAGCCAAAGGCGTTGGACATGGTGCGCCGCCTGGTCGCCGCGCAGGAAGCCACGGCGCGCACGGCGCGCAAGCTGTTCCCGCTGGTGGATGCTGCCAATGACCAGCCCAGCGCCGACCTGCTGACGCAGCGTATCGAGGTGCATGAAAAGACTGCCTGGATGCTGCGCAGCCTGCTCGAAGAGTAAGGGACGGGCGGGCGGGACAGCAGTCGCCGACCCGCCATCGCCGTCCGCAAGGGATACCGTCTCCGGCGTTGCCGGAGACATAACTTTCAGAGCCGCGCCCTTTCGAACGCCGACGGCCAGATCAATCGGCCTCGAAGCCCGCGTCGTCGATCACGGCCTTGAGCCGGTCGCGCGTCAGTTTGGCCGCGTCGAACTCGACCACCGCCTGTTTCTGCTCCAGCGAAACCTCCGCCTTCGCCACGCCGTCCAGCGCCATCAACACACCCGTCACGCTTTTCACGCAACCGCCGCAGGACATGCCGCTCACCTTGATCGTCGTCGTTTCCATGTCAGTCCTTGTTTGATTGCCACCTGCGCAACAGCAGCGAATTGCTCACCACCGATACCGAACTTGCCGCCATTGCCGCACCGGCAATCACCGGGTTCAGCATGCCCAGCGCTGCCAGTGGGATGCCGAGCACGTTGTAGACGAAGGCGAAGAACAGATTCTGCCGGATCTTGGCCAGCGTCGCCCGCGACAGCGAAATCGCGTCGGCGACGCCGTTGAGATCGTCGCGCATCAGCGTGATGTCGGCCGCCTGCATTGCCACGTCGGAGCCGGCCGCCATGGCGAAGCTGACGTCGGCCGCGGCGAGTGCCGGCGCATCGTTGATGCCGTCGCCGGCCATGCCTACCAAAGTGCCGTCGCGCTTGAGATTCTGCACCGCGGCGGCCTTGTCGCCAGGCAAAACCTCGGCTTCGAAATGGCCGATGCCGGCTTCATGGGCAATGGCGCGCGCCGTGGCCGCATTGTCGCCAGTGAGCATGACCACCTCGATGCCAAGGCGATTGAGACGCGCCACCGCTGCACGTGAGGTGGTACGTAGCGGATCGGCGATGCCGATGAAGCCGAGCAATACGTCATCTGCCACCACCGCCACCACGCTGCGACCCGCCTGCGCCAGCGCATCGGAGGCGGGGGCGAACCAGCCCTGTTCCTTGCTCCAGGACACCGAGCCGACCAGCACGCGGCGGCCTTCGACCTCGCCCTGAAGACCTCTGCCCGCAGTCGTCGCGACGTTCTGCGGTGTCGCCAGCGCTAGCCCGTCGGCCTTGGCCCGCGCCACGATGGCCGCGGCGAGCGGATGCGTCGAGCCCTGTTCCAGGCTGGCGGCAAGTCGCAGCAGAGTCGCCGTGTCGCCAGCGCCGACTTTCACCACATCGGTTACCACCGGCCGCCCCTCGGTCAGCGTGCCGGTCTTGTCCACCACCAGCACTTTGAGCTTTTCCGCCAGTTCCAGCGCTACGGCATTGCGGATCAGCACGCCGGCCCTCGCCCCCTGCCCGGTACCGACCATGATTGCCGTCGGTGTCGCCAGGCCCAGTGCGCAGGGGCAGGCGATCACCAGCACCGCCACCGCATTCACCAACGCCTGCGTGAAGTCGCCGGCCAGCGCCCACCAGGCAACGAAAGTCAGCAACGCAATCGCCACCACTACCGGCACGAAGATCGCCGCCACCTGGTCGGCCAGGCGCTGCACCGGCGCTTTCGATCCCTGCGCTTGTTCCACCAGGCGAATGATGCCGGCCAGCAGCGTGTGGCTGCCGACGCCGGTGGCACGGCAGCGCAGCAGGCCGTCACCGTTGATCGTGGCGGCAAAAACCTTGTCGCTCGCCGCTTTCCGCACCGGCAGACTCTCGCCGGTCAGCATGGATTCGCTGGCCGAGGATGCGCCCTCGATGACCTCGCCATCGACCGGCATCGCTTCGCCGGCACGGACGATGAAGACGTCGCCGGGAATCAGTGTCGCCACCGGCACGTCGACCAGTTGCCCGTCACGTTCGATGCGCGCCGTCTGCGGCTGCAACTTGGCCAGCGCCTCGATGGCCGCTGACGTCTTGGCCTTGGCCCGCGCTTCGAGAATCTTGCCCAGCAGCACCAGCGTGATGACCGTCGCCGAAGCCTCGAAATAGACGTGCTGGTGATGCAGGTTCGACACCGTGACGATCAGGCTGTAGGCCCAGGCCATGCTCGTGCCCAGGGCGACCAGCACGTCCATGTTGCCGGCACCGCCGCGTATGGCGTTGAAGCCGCCGACGTAGAAACGCCAGCCGATCCAGAACTGCACCGGGGTCGCCAGCAGCAATTGCAGCCAGCGCGGCAGCAGGTCGTCATGAGCGCCGGAACCGAGCATGAAAATCATCTGCACCACCAGCGGCAGCGTCAGCGCGGCGGAAATCCAGAAGCGGCGCAGTTCCTCGTGATACACGGCCAGCTTGCGCGTCTTTTCCTCGGCGCGCGTGTCGTTGTCGGAGACGGTCGCCGTGTAGCCGGTCTTGACCACCGCCGCCACCAGCCGCTCGGCATCGGCCAGGCCCGGCACATAGCGCACATGGGCTTTTTCGCTGGCGAAATTCACGGTCGCCTCGACCCCCGGCAGTTTGTTGAGCTGCTTCTCGATGCGTGCCGCACAGGCCGCGCAGGTCATGCCGCCGATGGCGAGTTCGACGGTCGCCGGCGGCACCTCGAAGCCCGTCTTGCGTATGGTCTCGACCAGCTTCGCCGCGGTGGTGTCGGCCATCGCATAGCGTACGGTCGCCCGCTCCGTCGCGAAGTTCACCGTCGCTTCGACCCCCGGCAGCTTGTTCAGCTGTTTCTCGATGCGCATGGCGCAGGCGGCGCAGGTCATGCCCGCCAGGGGCAGTTCCAGCGCCTGGGTTTCTTTGTCGCTCGATGCGTTCATCACCCTCTCTCCAGTCAGGCCGCAAGTGCGGCTGGAAGTTCCATGGCAGCAAGTCTAAACTCCGTACCTTGGTACGTAGTCAAGGAGTTTGCGATGAAAATCTCAGAACAGACTTTCACGATCGGCAAACTGGCGAAAGACGCCGGGGTCGGCGTCGAGACGGTGCGCTACTACCAGCGCCGCGGACTGCTCGCTGAGCCGCCCGCCGTCTCCGGCTATCGCCGCTACGACACGCTGCACCTCGAGCGACTTAACTTCATCAAGCGCGCCCAGGGCGTCGGCTTCTCGCTGGAGGAAATCGCCGTGCTGATGACGCTCAACGATACCCGCGACCACCATCTTGCGCGCAGCCTGGCCAGCGAGAAGATCCGCAGCATCGAGACCCGCATCGAGCAACTGGAAAAGGTGGCCGACGCCCTGCGTCATCTGGTGCGGGAGTGCGAATGCGGCGGTCAGGAGATGCCCTGCCCGATCATCCGCATGGCGCTGACGCCCTGACCGCAGTTACTTCGCGGCGCCGAGACTCTCCAGCGCAACCGCCGTAAACGCCCGGAGCCGCGGGCTGTCGATGCTGTCCTGGCGCCAGACGATACTGGTGTCGAGCCTGCCGAAGCCGCCGGGTACGGGACGGGTGCGTAGCGCGTCGCGCAGCATGTGGCGTTCGACGATGCGCGCGGGCAACGCGGTAATCCCGTTGCCGGCGGCGACATGGGCGAGGATGCCGTCGAGCGTTCCCAGTTCGTTGACTGCGGCAGGCGCGGCCTTGAGCGATCCCAGCCAGCCTTCCAGCGCGGCGCGAAAAGCGCATCCGGCCTTATAGACGTAGACCGGCGGCGCCGGCCGATTGCGCTTGATCGCCGGCATTTCGCCCGCTGCGGAATAGATCAGGACCAGTTCGTCGGTCCTTGCCGCGCGCCCGCTCAGTGTCTTGTCCGACGCCAGGCCGGAAACGATCACGACATCCAGCTTGAGGTCTTTTAGCAAGCGAATCAACTCCAGCGTGGTCCCGGTGGACAGTTCCACCGACAGGTCCGGATGCCGGTGGCGCAGGCTTGCCAACATGGGCGGCAAATCCAGCGTCGCCACGGTTTCGACCACGCCCAAGCGCAGGCTGCCGGCCAGCCCGGCGCTCGCCTCCGGTGTCTGCAGGGCCTGCACCCGGTCGAGAATCTCGCGCGCCCGGGGGTAAAGCCGAACGCCGGCTTCAGT
>Ga0209211_10002855_pt1 | contig 29042 bp, 32 predicted proteins | sample RifGroA2_FD_183992 | JGI IMG/M metagenome (GOLD analysis project Ga0209211, IMG submission 183992) | Groundwater microbial communities from Rifle, Colorado, USA - Groundwater A2 (SPAdes) (version 2) | ecosystem: Environmental > Aquatic > Deep subsurface > Groundwater | place: Rifle, Colorado...
AAATCATTTGAGAAAATTGATGGGCTTTCAAGAATAGCAAACGCAAATGAAATGGCAGCCCATGCCTTAACTATGTCAAAAATCTCTTTTGCGGAAGTGCTTACCCTCCAAATCCTGATTTGATGGTAATCCATTTGAGAATTAATTATCAACGAAAAGCTTATGCTTTTCAGACGGCTCAAGCTCCTGCAAAATTCTTTTTATCACAACTTTCTGCGGGTCTGGTAGAAGCTTGACCCTGCTCTTCAAATCTGCAAAGCTTTCAAAAGGCTTTTCGTCCCTGTTTTCTATGATTTGCCACATGTGCTTCTTTCCAAGGCCAGGCAGCAGCTCTATCTGGTGCATCCTCGTGCTCAAAGGCTGTGCCTTATTGAAGAAGTCGACAAATTTTTTCTCGTTTTTAGTAACAACGTCCTTTATTACAAATTCCAGCTCTGATTTTGCAGTTGAGGTTAGTTTGCTTGTAGGGATTTTTCCAATTATGTGGTGGATCTTGTCGCGTTTTCCCTCTCCTATGTATACTTCCTCATATGGCTGGAGATGGACTCCTTTCTTGGGGACAAGCTCAAGTATCACAAAATGATTTTTCCCAATTGCTTGCGCTATTGGAGTCTTCATGAACATTGGCCTATCGTCATAAGGATAGCCGTTCGGAAGAAAATCAAGGACTATGGCGGATTCTTCCTTTGTGCTTCTTTCCTGGTCCATAAGGAAAATAAATAGAACAATGCTTATAAATTTATTGTTGTTTTCAGATTTCCGAAGTCGTCGTCAGATTCAAGGAAAGAGGATTTGTTCTCAAGTATCCGTATGAGGGACTCCTGCTCCTTCTTCAGGAAACCAATTTTCTTTTCGAGTTTTTTATCTGTGTGTATAATCTTCACAAGCTCATTCAGGAGCTTTTTTTCACAACCGTTGAAATGCATCAGGTATGCAACAAGTGACAATACCCTTGAGACCCATCTTGTATAAAGAGGATCCCTCAAAAGCGCCATGTTGATAAAACTTGAGGGTGGCAATTGGGATTCAAGATGCTCAAGAATTGACATCTCTTTTCTTAAAATGTGGCCAAGGTCCCTAATCTCTGACTTCTCCTTTTTCAGGATTGTGGATTCCTTTTTTGAGTATTCTTTAAGAAGCTTTTTGTCAAGGCGAGTTGCTTTCTGTATCATTCTGTATGCAGTGTATTCCAGCATTTCCAGCTCGTCTTTTCCGAGAAACCTTACTTTTCTGGATTTATTAAGCCAGGATTCCTGCCCTTTTTCCTTCCTTGACTGCAGTTTCAGTTCAGAATAAATAAAGTAGTTTATTGCCCTTAGCCTGTTTATCATGCTCCTTGAATGACAAAGGCGGAGTGACATCACTTGAAGGTCTTTTTTTGTAAAAGCTTCCTTGTTCACTGCAAGGGTCTCAACCAGAAAATTCGAAAGGCTGGACATCAGCTTTTCTTTTTTTTCCCTTAAAGGGATTCTTGCTTCAAGCAAAGGCCTGTAGTCACCTATTTTGGAGTATCTTTTTCTGCTGTACTTCCTGCCGTGAACGTTGAATTTTCTTGCAATTGAGTCATGCACCGCAAGATGATTTTCATGAATCAAAACTTCCATAGTAAGCTCTTACTTAGAAATATGCTCTGCAACTGCCTCAACAATCTTTTTCATTGACTCGTTGCTTACCGTTATAGTATAGCTTTGCAATATGACCTTGAGTTCTTCAGCAGAAATTGGCGCAATGTCAATTATTTTGTGAATGTGCTGCTCTTTCAGCCTTGGAATGTTCAGCTTGACTATCTTGTCAAAAAGCTCTTCATGATTCTTTATTGAGGTTATTTGAGCTAGGTACTCATCAGTTTTGTTGGACCTGAAATTGAGCTCCTTGTCCCTTTTCTTTATTTTGTCAAGCTCCTTTTTGAGCTGATAAATGTTGATAGGAACTTCGGAAATTACCTGCGCGTCTGACATTTTAGACCCTCTTCAAATGAACCGGATGCACAATGAGTTTTTTTTCCTTGTTAATATCATTGATTTGCACTTCATAACAGTTTCCCCTTTTTCCAGTTATAATTCCGCTTCTTCCCATGAATCTTGGAAAATACATGCCTTTCTGCACAGCAGGCTCAACGTCAAGGAATACCTTGTCACCTGCGCTGAAAGCCTGAAAATATCTTGTCACGCTTATTTTTCCTTTCTGCCTTGCGTGCTTCTTGAATTTGTATCTCGTCTTTCTTCTTAATCCGCCTATTCTCTGTGCCATGGCTTTTGGTAAGAAGTCCATTTTAAAAAGCTTTCTAAGAAATTAAAAACTCTTATAAATGAACTAAATATCTCCAGCTTAAATGGCTAAGAAGAAAAATAACGAAGACAATCTTCCAGTGCAGCCTGTTGTGAACATTGGAATGGTCGGCCATGTTGACCATGGAAAAACAACTTTGCTCGAAAGGCTTAGCGGAAAGTGGACTGATACCCATTCTGAGGAAATGAAAAGGGGCATCACAATCAGACTGGGTTATGCAGATGTCACATTCAGGAAATGTGAAAAATGCAAAGATCCCCTATACACAACAAAGGAAGAATGCCCAATCTGCAAAAGTCCAACGGTTGTGTTAAGGAACGTCAGCTTTGTCGACGCGCCGGGCCACGAATCATTGATGGCGACAATGCTGGCCGGTGCAACCATAATGGATGGTGCCTTGCTCCTTGTTGCAGCAAACGAAGAATGCCCCCAGCCTCAGACAAGGGAGCACCTTGTTGCATTGCAAATTATAGGAATGAAGAATATTATAGTGGTGCAGAACAAGATCGACCTTGTCAATGAAGAGCAGGGCCTGAAGAATTACAATCAAATTAAGGCTTTTCTCAAGGGCACTGATTACGAAAATGCGCCAATTATTCCAATTTCTGCACAGCACAGAGTCGGATTGAATTATCTGATTGAAGCAATTGAGGAGTATATTCCAACTCCTAAAAGAGACCAAAGCAAGGAACCCATCATGCTTGTCGCACGAAGCTTTGACATAAACCGGCCGGGCACGCACCACAGCAAAATAGTTGGCGGAGTCCTAGGCGGCTCATTGAAGCAGGGCTCATTGAAGGCAAATGAGACAATAGAAATAAGACCGGGGCGAAATGTTGTTGAAAAAAACCAGCAGGTCTGGAAGCCATTAACAGCAAAAATAGTGAGCCTAAATTCAGGAGGAGAAACTCTTGAGCAGGTTGTTCCCGGAGGCTCAATTGGAGTTTTGACTTCACTTGACCCTAGCGTCGTTAAATCAGATAAGCTGACAGGCTCAATTGTCGGATTGCCGGGAAAACTGCCAAAAGTGTGGATTGAATTAATCCTTGATGTGCATCTTCTTGAGAGAGTTGTTGGCTCAAAAGAAGACTTAACAGTTGAACCGATAAAAATGTCAGAGCCCCTTATGCTGAATGTGAACTCCGCTGCCACGGTTGGCATAGTCATTGAATTGAGAAAAAACAAGATAAAATGCAAACTGAAGCTGCCAGTTTGCGCTGATGTTTCCTCAAGAGTCACTATATCAAGAAGAATTGGAAACAGGTTTAGGCTTATTGGCTATGGCAGTATTATGGATAAGTAGCGGATAATCGATTCTTTTCATGAAGGGGATGGTTTTATTTTTTTTGGTAGTTATCGGAATGCTTGCAATGAGTTTTATAGCTGCCAGCCCGGATTCTTATAACCCCATCGATACAATGGAGTTTAGCACTTTCACTTCAGCCCTTTGCGAAAAGAAAGATAGCCTTAATTATTGCAGAGACGAATTGCTTGTCAATTGCAACGGCAAAATACTAAAGGCAATTTCAGGCAAAGACTGCAACGGATTCAGGATTGAAGACAAAGTGACGGGCTTTGCTGTTTTTGACGAAGGCTGGAAAGATTCAAGGATTGTCAACTTCAATTAAGCTTTATTCGCCTTCAAAATCGACCAAAGTGATTAATTTATATTTCTCTGACAGTTTTGCCATCCCTTTCAGATCCGGTAAGCCAATTATGAATGCGAACTCTATAACATTTCCTCCAAGCTTCTCCACAAGCTTTGCGGCGGCAAGCGCTGTTCCGCCTGTTGCGATTAGGTCATCAACTATGAGCACATTCATTCCTTTTTTGATCGCATCTGCATGGATTTCAATCTCTGCCTTTGCATACTCAAGCTCATAGCTTTCTTTCATCGTCTTTGAAGGCAGTTTGCCTGATTTTCTTATCGGCACAAAACCAAGGCCAAGCCTGTTAGCGAGAGCCCCTCCAAAAATAAATCCCCTGCTTTCAATTCCGGCAACAAGGTCAATTTTCTCGCTTTTGTATTTATTGTAGAATTCTTCAATGACATAATTGAATGCCGTTGCATCCTTAATCAGGGTTGTGATATCCCTGAACATTATCCCTTTTTTAGGCCAGTCCGGGATTGTTCTTATTACTGATTTAAGGTTCATGGATTGTGAATTTTTTATCGAGTATTTAAATTTTAAGTTTATAGCAAAATTTTTATTCCTCAAACAAATATTGCAAGCAAAATGTATGAAAAATTCAGGACCATACTGTGTTTTATTGTGTTGGCAATAATGGTATCTTGCTCTCCAAGCGGGCAAAAAACTCAAATTGAGCAAGGTATCCATGTTATTTCTGCAGGAGTTCCAAAGCCAATTGCAGAATCAAAAGATTATGATGCTATTTTCGCTGGATTAAATGTGAATGGCATAAGTGGCTTTTTCCCTCTTTTTATTTATGAGGAAGTTCCAGAGCCAAAAACTCTTGATAATTACCTCGATTTTATGCCACCGTGCAATAAAAATGCGCCTCAGTTTGAAGCAATGAGAAAGCACAACATCAAATTACTTATAGCTGGCGAGCTTTTTTATCCTTCAGATGCCCCTTACCCCAAGATTGAAGATGATCCTATGAAAAAATTAATTGAATGTGCAGGAAGGGAAAACATACTTGGAGTGTACAGTTACGACGAGCCATTTTGGAGAAACTTGCTCGAGCCATCAAAAAGATTGTACGGCAGAGTTAAGAAAATTGATGCAACTCTTCCTGTCTTTATGGTGCATGCACCCATGCCTGCCATAGTGATAGAGCAGGATTCAAATGTAAGGCCAACAACAAAAGAAGAGGTCGATTATTATTTTAAAGAGGTCAAAAAATATAACAAATATGCAGATGTCATAGGTTTTGATGTTTACCCAATTCCGCAGGAAATTGCACAGACAACAACCCCTTTTGCTGATGGACTTGTGCCAGACTATAAAGTTGCAATTTCAGATTATTTGGCCTGGCTTAAATCAAATGGCGAAAACAAGCCGTACATGATAGCACTGCAGGCATTTTCTTATGACGACTTAGGAAAACAGTGGCTCAACAAAAATACAGAAAACACCAAAAAACCTGCAAAAAGCGAATTAGATGAGATGGTTAAGATTGCAAAGGATTCAGGCGCATCTTTTATAGTTTGGTTCGGTCCTAGTTATCTAAAAGAGAAGGATTTGAAATTCTGGCAAGATGTTTTGAACACTTCTTCGCGTTTTTCAGAATAACAAAATTTTTTAAATCACAGCGGCATTCTTAACCTATGATTATCAATAATCAAAGCTACAGGACAATCTGGATGCAAGATCATTCTGTGCACATGATTAACCAGCTGATTCTCCCTCACAGATTTGAGATCTACGAGTCCAAAAACCATTTACAGACTGCAGACGCAATCAAAACAATGATTGTGAGAGGAGCGCCTGCAATTGGCGCAGCAGGCGCTTTTGGAATCTGCCAGGCTGCCCTTGAATTCAGCGGAAAAGATTTTGATAATTTCAGGATCCACATCAAGAAGGCGGAAAATGTCCTGAAATCAACAAGGCCGACAGCAAATGACCTATCCTTCGGAATTGATTATGTCGCCAAGAGAATGATGAACAACTTTGATGTGGAATTTGCAAAGAAAGATGCACTGAAATCAGCAAATGAATATGCTGACTGGAATGCCGAGCTTTGCAGGAGAATAGGCGAGCACGGGAATGAGCTGATAAAGGAGAATTCACAGATTCTGACTCATTGCAATGCAGGCGCTTTGGCTTGCGTTGACTACGGAACAGCATTAAGCCCGATAAGGATTGCTCACTACAATAAGAAAAACATATTTGTCTATGCAGACGAAACAAGGCCTCGAAATCAAGGGGCATCATTGACAGCCTGGGAACTTTCTCAGGAAAAAATACCTCATGCATTGATAGCTGACAATGCAGCAGGATTTTTCATGAAAAACGGGAAAATTGATATGGTAATTGTTGGAGCTGATAGGATAGCAATGAACGGCGATGTTGCCAACAAAATCGGGACGTATGAAAAGGCAGTCCTTGCAAAGGAAAACAATATCCCGTTTTATGTCGCTGCGCCATTGTCAACTTTTGGCACAAATTGCAGGACTGGAGAGGATATCCCGATTGAAGAGAGGCACGAAGACGAAGTTCATTATATGCACGGCATTGATGATATGGGAATTTTCAAAAGATTTAGGATATCTCCTAAGGGAAGCAAAGCAAGAAATCCTGCTTTTGACGTGACGCCTGCAAAATACATAACTGGGATTATTACTGAAAAAGGGGTTATCAGGCCTAATGCAGACGAGATAAAACAATTTGTCAGCAATTAGTATAGATCGCATAAATCTTTATAAAGAGAATAGCAAACTCTTGACGTGATTCAAATGGACTGGGGAATGAAAAACAGATTATCGAGAATTTTCAATCATAAGAGCAGCAAGACTGTGATGCTTGCTGTGGATCATGGATATTTCCAAGGTCCCACTACTGGACTGAAAAATCCAAAGGAAACAATAGAGCCTCTTATGCCTTTTTGTGATTCTCTATTTCTTACAAGAGGAATATTGAGAAACTGCATAACTCCAATAACAAACACTCCGATTTTTCTCAGGGTTTCAGGAGGCCCAAGCGTGCTGGGAGACTTATCAAAGGAAAATCTTACAACTTCAATGAAGGAAGCTCTAAAATTGAATGCTGTCGGTGTCGGAATGTCAATATTTGTAGGAGACAAAAATGAGGACCGGACCATATCCAGCTTAGGAAGGCTTGTAAATGAGGCAGAGGAATTTGGGATGCCTGTTCTCGCGATAACAGCTGTCGGAAAGGAAATGGAGCGCGATGCGCGCTATCTTGGGCTTGCGTGCAGGATTGCTGCTGAAATTGGCGCACATATTGTAAAGACCTATTACTGCAAAGAAGACTTTGACAAAGTTGTTGAAGGATGTCCTGTGCCAATTGTAATTGCCGGCGGCAAAAAAATACCTGAATTAGAGGCTTTGCAAATGTGCCAGGACGCGATTTCTAAGGGCGCAGCCGGTGTAGATATGGGCAGAAATATATTTCAAAGTGAAAAGCCAGTTGCTATGATAAAGGCTGTCCGCGCTGTTGTCCACGAAAAATTCACTGCCAAAGAAGCTTACGAGATTTTCTCACAATGAAAGTTGCAGTCTATTACAGCAATAAGGACGTGAGAATCGAGGAAATGGAAATTCCCTCAATTTCTGATGATGAAATTCTGGTAAAAGTAATCTCGTCAGGTGTCTGCGGCTCAGATGTCATGGAATGGTACAGGATAAAAAAGGCCCCTCTTGTGCTAGGGCATGAAATTTCTGGAACAGTGGAAAGAGCCGGAAAAAATGTGAAGGCATTCAAAAAAGGAGACCGTGTTTTTGTTTCCCACCATGTTCCGTGCATGAACTGCCATTATTGCAGAAATGGATGTCATACTTCATGTGAAACACTTCACAAGACTAATTTTTATCCAGGGGGATTTTCGCAATTCATAAAAGTCCCAAAAATAAATGTTGAGCTCGGCACATTTAAGTTGAATAATAAGATATCATTTGATGAAGGTACATTCATTGAGCCCATTGGATGTGTCATCAGAGGCCAAAGAATAGCTGAAATAAAAAGAGAGCATGCCGTCCTGGTCATTGGCTCTGGAATAGCCGGCTTGATGCACATTGCCGTTTTAAAATCAAAGGGCACAAGAAAAATCATCGCAGTTGACATAACTGATTTCAGGATGGGCTGTGCAAAGAAATTTGGCGCGCATCACACATTCAGGGCAGATGAGAATATTGTTGAAAGGATAATGGAAATAAACAACGGAAGGCTGGCAGATGCAGTAATTGTTTGCACTGGCGCATTAAGCGCCGCAAAACAAGCCTGCAAATGCGCTGACAAAGGCGGCACAATCCTGTTTTTTGCTGTTCCAAAACCGGATGAGGCATTTGAAATCCCAATAAATGACTTCTGGAGGAATGAAGTTAAGGTAAAGACAAGCTATGCAGCTGCCCCGGATGATTTGAGAGAATCAATAAATCTCATTGAAACAGGCAAGCTTGATTTGAATGGAATGATAACCCACAAAATTAAATTTTCCGAAATACAAAAAGCATTCCAGCTGGTGGCAGATGCTAAAGATTCAATAAAAGTCATTGTTGAACCAAATAATTTTTAAATTCCCGCGTTTATGGAGATTGAATGGCAGAACAAGGCGAAGGCAAGCTTCTTCTGGAGCAGATAAAGGAATTGAGCCAGAAGGTCCTAAGCTCATTATACGAGCTGGATATGGACCTTCAAAAGCTGCAGGAGTCAGTGAAATATGGGTCTGCATTGAGCAAGCAGGACATCATTAACAAAATCAATGAAATGCGCATTAAGATAGGCGCTATGGAACGCGAAGATGCCCAGGAGATGGAAGAAGAAGAGATTCTTTTAAATCTCATCAAGAAGCTTGATGAATTGATTAAGATGACTTTGGGCTAATAACTTTCAAATTTGTCTTGACTGCCTTATCGCTTATGATTGCTGAGTTCCCGCTCGGATCTTCAAGTATTAACTTCTGCTTTTCCTGCCCCCAGGTTATCCTTGTGATTTTCTTGAGAAGGTTATTTGCTTTCTTTTTTTCATCCTCACCCTCTTCCATGTCCTTTGCAGATTCAATCTGGTATTTTACCCTATTCAGAATACCTTCAATGTTTGTCACAAAACCTTGTGCTGCTGGCCCTGGCGTTATTGTCACGATGTGCGGCAGCTTTACAGTAGCCTCTGATGATTTCACAACCCTGACTTTCATGTCTTCCTCTGAAGAAATTTCGAATTCATACTTACATGGCTCTTTTTGTTCCATGGTTTCAACGTCTGCTTTGTGGTACTTGCAGTTGCTGCATGTCATTGAAAAAAGGAATACTTTGCCAAAGTAAGGGACTTCGTGCTCTCTTTCAGTCAGAACTAATGTTTTTTCATGGCAGAGTGGACAAGACTCATGCTGAATATCTTGATCGTCTTTCTGCCCGTTTGCCATAAAGCGGGCTTGAGCACTTTTGTTTTTATAGTTTTTGGTTTATGAGATAAAAAAATGAAAGAATAAATATTCCTATTCTTCGATTTCAGAGACTCCTTCCATCTCTTCTTCTTTCTTGCCTTTTGATGGCTTAGGCCCCCTGTATATATAAGCATTCCTAGGAACAGCAGCAATCCAGTTTTCTCCAAATCCTGCAATGTCTCCTTCGAGCGCATCACATGTCTTCTTCAGCTTGTTGATGGCCCTCTTTAACTCAATAATATCTTTGTCCTTGAGCGGCTTAATGTTGATCAATGCAACAGTATTGCCTTCTCTTAAGGCGTCAAGAATCGGCTTTATATTTTCAAATTCCTCAATAACATAAGGCCTGACTTGAACCCTTGACTTTGCATCAGCAGGTGTTTCCTTATCAAGTTCCACATAGCCGGCCCCACTTTCATCGAACTGCTGCGAAGCACTTCCAGAACCAAGTTTCTCTTTAATCTTGTTGAAAAATCCCATTAATATCACCTTTGACTCTAGCGTTTTCTTTTTATTAAAACAGCTTTTCAGTTGCAGGCAACTATATAAAGCTTTCTATTCTGGACAGTAGTAAAAGAAGTTTTTTAAATTGATAGTATAGAAAGAAACAAATTCTATTTCAATAAGTTTTTAAATAAATCTTTTTTCCCTGGAACTGTTATTTGGAGGCAAATATGGCAAGTTTCAAGCTATGTATTTCAGACCCAAGTTCAGGAAGGACTTATCAAAAGGAAATAAAGGACGCAATGTGCAAGCCATTGATAGGATTGAACATAGGGGAAGCAATTAAAGGAGAGAATTTTGAAATGCCAGGCTATGAGTTTCAGGTGACTGGCGGCTCTGATTATTGTGGTTTTCCGATGAGAAAGGGAATCCTTGGAGCAAGGAAGAAGCTTGTAATCTATGGAGGCGTCGGCTTCAGAGGAGACTCAAAAGGGATAAAGATGAAGAAAACAATTTGCGGCCACAAGATTCACGACAAAATTTCACAGGTCAATCTGAAAGTCACAAAGCAGGGCAACCAGAAACTGGAAGAGATGTTCCCAAGCAAGCCAAAGGAAGAAAAGAAAGCGTAAATTTATTTCATTCTTTAAGGGACTTAACCAGATAATTATACGATTCCGGGTATTTCTCCGGGTCTAATAAATCTGTGTGGAACTGTAATTCATTGCAATTTCCTTTGACATAATAATCAGTTGAATTTCTTATACCCTTTAAATCTGCATTTTCAGTGAAAACTACTCCATCACCTTCCTGGTTGTTTTTGGTGCACCCATATCCGATAATGTTGTATATTCTCACATTCAAAGGCTGTTTTCCTGGATCATTCAGCTTATTGAGGAACAGGCTTCCTTTTGTCATGTCAACACATTCCTTGCTTTCTCCAAAAACAGGGCATAAGCCACTTGTTCTTCCCCCAACTCCCTTGTTTGGAACGCCTATCATGATTAGTTTGTTGACCGCATCATCATTGAAGATTTGCAGGTATTTTCTTGCCACAAGGCCTCCCATTGAGAACGCAACTATGTTCACTTTATCCTTGCCTGTCCTGAACCTGGCAAAGTCAATGACCTCATTCAATCTTAGCGCATAAGTATCAATGCTCTCGCTTTTTGTAGGAACGATATTGTAAATGTCGCCTGACCGGTAAACATCATAATAGTACGTTGTTTTTACTGTTAGTGGTTTTCCTGACAAACCCCATTCGCCTTTTGGAATGGTCTCATTTTGAGAAACAACCAATGTGCCTGCATTTATGTATCCTTCTTCAGCCAGTTTGTTTTGTATTTTGTTGAAGGCATCGAGGGAATACTCAGGAGTGTTAGTGTCTTTGAAGGAATGGCCGTGAACAAAGATGACTGGATATGTTGAAGGGTCACTGGCGCAAGAGACATTTGTGCAGCAGGGCCGGCACTTAGAGAACATGCAGCAGATTGCTGGGTTTTCGCTCAATTTTGTTTCAATTTCTGAAGAAATATCGTATACAGTATTGTGCACCACCAAAGGATACTGTAATTTCTCAAGGATGCCTTTTTTGATTTGCCTATTGCACAACTGAACCAGTTTTTTAGTTTCATTTAAAGGCTCAAAAGTGGACAGAATGTACTTTGACAGATTATCCCTGTAAGGGAGATTAAATGGCATTTCGGCATATGAATCTTGAATCATTATTGACAAATTATGATTATATTCTGCTGAAATTGAGATGAAATCTTCGTTTATTATGGATGAGTCAAGGACTGCATTCTTTCTTATCTCGTCAAAAGAAGCGTTTAAATCATCAAGCTTACTGCATTCTTTTTTGATGTAGCTCGAATCAGGAAAATTTGAGCCGAAATCCTTGATATTTTCTTTTTCCTGTTTGCTGGAAAATTCCATGCAGATTCCCTTAAGGAAGCATATCCTGTCATTTTCAAGCCTTATTGCCATGGTCAAATTCGAAAAGACCTCAGTGGACTTTGAAATTGACTTGTTTTCCAGCAAACCTCCCATTTTCTGGATTCTGTCAATTTCTTCGCTTATTTTTTCATAGCTTTCAAAATTGTTCGAATTGATTGAGCTGGTTACATTTAATATCAGGTTTGAAATGTTTTTGGATTCTGCTTCCGGCTCGAGGTCTGATATTAGCCACACAAAAAAATTAAGTTCAATATGTTTTTTCCCTAAATTATCGAGTTCTTTCAGTTTTGTATTATGCAGTTCGAGAATTGAGCCAATGTTCATGTCAGTGCTCATGATTGAATTTCTCAAATTATCGAGCCTTTCAAAGTGTGTGGAGTTGAATTTTGACTGCAGGTCAAGATATTCCTCATTTCCCCACTTTGTCCTGAAATTTTCAGCATCAATCCTTAAAGCGTCAAATTCTGCCTCGTTTTCGAGCTTTTCCTTTGACACATTGTCTAGATTTATGCCAAAGCTCAAGTCAAAGAATTTTCTATCCACCTTTTGATGCAGCTCGTCAATTTCCCTTAATTTCAACAGGAACGTTGTAAGATTTGATTTTAAGGTTTCCTTGATGGATTTTTCCCTCTCAGAAAGATCATAATTAAGGGTAAGCAGGGCTGTCCTTGTCTTTTTTGGGCCTGAAGACCTGCAGAGAAACGAAGGTATGATTGAGCATTCCACATCAAAGCTATAAAGGTCCTGACCTGTGCCCAATCTTGATGATGTAACATTATATGATTTTTTAAAGCCCTCCTTGTTGCCCAGAATGGAGATTCCATAGCCAACTGAAGTGTTTCTGGCTAAGTCATTAAAAGTGTAGCTGCATGCTGCCTTGCAATATGGAAAAGCGTCAATTGAGAAGCTGAATTCCACTTCTTTCTGTTCGTTTTGTGTCAGGAAGACAGATTTCTCCTGCGGAGATAACATCACTGTGAAATCCTTTCCGAAAAAAAAGTCCACTTCCTGGTTCAGGTAGACAAACAGATAGATTATGAGCAATATTGAAATTGTTATTATCACGTATCTGTACTTTTCCCACCACTTTCTTTCATTTTCCACATAAGAGTAATATGTATAGAAGGTTAAATAGTTTTCTTATCTAGTGGTTTTGACAGTTCATTCACAAAAACGTGAGCTGTAAAGTAAGAGGGGTGTATTTTCTCGCATTTCTAAATGTCCAGTGCAAAATATCGTTCTTTTAACCTCTAATTCTTTAAGATATTAGCTTTTTACAGAAATTATCGTCGGCAACCACTGGACACCCCGACGTGAAATATATAAAGAAAATTGTATTTATTCTCAATAAGAAAAGTTGCCCAATGGTGTTTGAAGCACCAAAGGGCGGAGAAACTAAAATGGCGTCTAACCAAATCAGTCTCAAAAGTCAAGAGACTTCTAAAGATAAAATACTTTCGGTTTGTGGATTTTGCAAGAGCGATAAAGTAGTAAAGAAAGGATTTAGGCAGACAGAAAATAGGGGGAAAATCCAACGATATATTTGTAGAGATTGCAAAAAAAGTTTTTGTATTGATGAAGGATTTTATAGAATGAGGAATAGCGAGGACAAAATAACACAAGCAATTGATTTATATTTTAGCAATTTGTCGAGTGGAAAAGTCCGCAATCATTTCAGGCGACATTTACCTAAAAATTGTAGTCATGTAACCATTTTGGATTGGTGTAGGCGATATGTTTTGAAAGTTACAAAATTTACATCAACATTAAAACCAAATCTATCGGGAAAATTTTATGCAGACGAAACAGAAATAGACTGCGAGAATAGAAATGATATTTTTTGGTGTAATGTAGATTGGGAAACGAGATACATTAATGCTACACTTTACAGTCCGACAGAACAGGATAGCGAGGATGCAACTACATTTTTAAAGAGAGTTGTAAGAAACGGATTGCCAAAGTTTATACGGACAGACGCTGCCAAATTTTATCCGAAAGTTATGCACAAGATGTTTTATTCAAATAAATTAAAGGATTTGAAAGTCAGGCATAGTGTCTGCAATACTTCCAAAACAGGAAAATATAATGTAAGAATAGAAACTGTGTTCTCAAAAGTAAAAGATAGGGTGCATGATTTTAGAGGGCTTAAAGCCCTTTGGAGTGCACCTATTCTCTTGGCTGGAATTGTCCTGCAACACAACTTCATTGAGAAACATACTACAACAGGAAAATTGCCTTGTGAATTGGCAGGGTTGAATTTAGAGGTAGGTGTTAATAGGTGGTTGGGATTGATAAGATTAGCTACTACTACCACTACTACTAATTTTACTACTAACCATAACAAATCGTAGCCGTTTATAAACTACACTTATTTGTAGAAGAAAGATAAGCAAGTGCGGGCTTGATTTGCTTCTAAAACAGAGCATATCTTCACGACACCCGCATTTGTTTTATGATTATAAGTCGTGAGCGCGTTGGGAATTGAACCCAAATCAAAACCTTACGAGGGGCTTGTCCACATCCAGTAGCGCGCCCATGACTGTAAAAAGGGACACAAGGATTAGCATCTGGCTACCACCGACTCAAACTTGGAAGGTATTGTCGGAGTCAGACACTAACCCCTGTGGCAGATTCCCCACACCATCTGCAGGTGAACATTCTTATTTTTTCAAATTTAAGTATTTGTGTGCAAGTTGTTGCAAGATTTTTGTCCTTGCATCAACCGATGGAATAACTTTTATCATTGAGATAACGTCATCTGCTGATAAATTATATTCGATTTGAATTTCCTTCCAAAGAGAGGAACGTGAGTTTTCTATTAATTCATTGCCCCTTTCAAAAGAAGCTAACGAAACTTGCCTTTTATAATTTCTATTTCTGAACTCTGGCTTTGCCTTCGGTAGAATAGTATCATAAGCATACTCAAAGAATCTACGAACAGCTTTTAGAATTAGTCCACGCTCAAGAGTTGGCATTGTTTGCATGAAAAATGAAAATATTTGATGTCTATCAACATTTTTTTCATTACCAAATTGGTCTATTGCCATCTTGAACATAGGTGCGGAAAGTGAGGCATTCTTCATTATGGTTTTTGCCTGAGCACTTTCAAAGGAATATTGAGAAAGTATTTGACCTAGTTCTGTAGGGTGTATCCCATTTCCGTTAGTCATGAGTTTCATTATTTTCAAATCTTGATTAGCATTAGCAATTATATTAGGAGCAAGTTTCGTTATTTTATTGACTTTAGCATAAGAAGCATAAGGGTCTTGAATGTAACACTTAAAGACTGCAAAAGTTTGCTCTGGTCTTGCAACCAGAATATTCCACCTATAATCTAAAGCTAATTCCATATCATTCACGACTTGTTTATGGGAGAAGATAGTATTTAAATAGGTTGTGGTGATTTTTCTGTTAAAACCCCTACCCATACCCCTTTAACTTTACAGCTCACAAAAACGAAACATTTATATATAAGTTATTAACCTATTTTATATAATAATATACAAAAGTGTATACTAATATACTTGTAAACGTAAGCGTTGGGGAAACAGACCTGTATGTCAGTGATTTAGAAACGTGAATGTTCTAGAGATGAAACTGCTGGTTAGGCAAAATAATCAGCGTCATTGATGCACATCAAACTAGACATTAGACTAAAAAAATGGCAACAGAATTGATCAGCTTGGGAATACTATTCTTGTGCGCTATCATCGGAGGCGCAATTGCATCAAGATTAAGGCAGCCGGCAGTGTTTGGGTTGCTTCTTGTTGGAGCCTTGATAGGCCCAAATGCGCTTAATATTGTAAAGGACATGAGCATGATTCAAATAATGGCTGAATTCGGCGCCATATTAATACTGTTCATAATAGGGCTTGAGTTTGACATCACAAAATTGGTAAAACTGGGAGTGCGGTCAATCCTGATAGGCCTGTTGAAATTCCTTGTGGTGACATTTTTTGGATACCAGACAATGCTTCTTCTTGGTTTCAGTGCAGGAGTTGCATTGTTCACTGGAGTAATCTTGTCTTTCAGCAGCACCATTGTTGTAATAAAAGTCCTTGAGCAGAAGGAAATGTTTGCTAGGAAAGAAGTCCCGCTGCTCATTGCAGTCCTGATAATTGAGGATGTAATAGCTGTTTTCACCTTGACATTTTTTTCCGGATTAAGCGGGGCATCCACCGGCATGGTCGCGACCTTTGAGCGAATAGTCTTCTCAATAACAGTCCTTGTCTTTGCATATTTCATAGCGATGAAACTATTGAAGCATGCAGTTGCCATTTTTATGAGGGAGAATGCAGATGACTCGTTTTTTACCTTCCTTTCATTGGGAGTTGGAGCATTGTTCAGTTACTTTGCTTCATACCTTGGATTAACTCCAAGCGCAGGCGCGTTTTTGGCCGGAAGCCTTATCGCTTCCCTGCCGAATGCAAAGGAATATGGCAGAGCAATCCACCCTTATGCAATGATATTCACTTCAATATTTTTTATATCGATGGGAACACTTGTTGATTTCAATGTTATCCAGCAAAACGGATTCTTGATAATCGCTCTGCTTGCAGCCGTCCTTATCTCAAGGTTCCTTGCTATCGGCACATTAACCTTTTTCCTGGCAAATTTCAGGAAGGAACAGCCCTTTTTTGCAAGCATCGCAATGATCTCTGTTGGAGAATTTTCTCTGCTTGTTGCAAAGGAAAGCCAGAAATTTGACATCGGGATAGACCTTGTCACAATTTCAGCAGCCCTTATTTTTGTGAGCGCATTAGTTATGTCATTTGGCTTGAATTATACCTCAAGCATCCACAGCAAATTCAACTCAAGGGTATCTTCAAGGTCAATGTCGAGATTTGAAGGAATTTCCAATTACATGAGGACATTCTTTGACCAGATGGAAATAGAGAATTTTTTTACAAAAAAATTAAGAGCAGAATCGCAAGTCACATTCTTGCTTGTGATTGTGGCCTTGTTTTCATCAATTGTCTTGAGAAGGATGCTGAATTTTCTGAATAATGGGAATCCAATTGCTTTGTATTCGTTTTATGCTTTCACTGTAGTTATAATTTCGTATCTTGGATTCCTTGTTTTTAGGAAGATAAAATCAATCCACTACACAATGGCAGTCATCCTCACAAATGTCGATTCATCAAGAAACATAAGGAAATGCACGAAAATACTCAACAATTTAATGCTGTCTTTGTTTTTCATGTTCCTCGCAATGATAACCCCATTTTTTATATTTATGCTGAACTTGAGCTTATGGGTAAACTTGTTACCTTTTGCATTCCTGATAGTATCATACTATTTCGCAAGAAACATGTTCAATTTGATTGATTCGAGTTTTTCAAATTTTAATCACAGCCGGACAGCGGTTCCTTTTTAAGGAGTCGCAGCAAAATGGCCTTGAAGCCCTGTTTAGCGCAGGAACCCCGACATGAAAGCTTGAGTAGCATAAATGCGGAGGAAGCACCTGACAAGGCAATAATGTTGCCCATGGAGAACCGTGGCTGTCCGGCATTCACTTTACTATTCTTTCTTCATGTAAACAGTTCTTGTGGGAAAAGGTATCCTAATTTTATTGTTTCTTAAGGCATTGTAGATTGCCTCGTTTGCAGCGGAAATTGTTTCTCCTTTATAGTCATGTGATTCTATCCAGAACAAAGCCTGGAACTGCAGCGCAAAGTCTCCCATTTGCGTGAAGATGACCAAAATAATAGGATTTTGAAGTACGTGATTAATTTTAGATACAGCCTCATGGACAATTTTCTTGACCTGCTCAACATCAGATCCGTATTCCACGCTAAAATTGATAGTGAGCCTTATCCTTGGGTCAGGAAGCATTAGGTTGATTATTTTGCTTTCTGCAAGCTTTCCATTCGGGACTGTTACAAATTCATTGTCAAATGTCTTAATCTTAGTGCTTCGCAATCCAACATCCTCAACAAAGCCGCTGGTTTCGGCATCAATTCGGACTTTGTCTCCAATTTTTACACTTTTGTCAAGGATGATTGAAATCCCGCCAAAAATATTCCCAAGTGTTGTTTGCAATGCAAATGCGACAGCAATTCCAGCTATTCCAAGGCTTGTGACCAAAGGGCCAACCTGGATTCCAAAAACAGGGAGTATGAACAAAAGTCCAATCAAAGAAATAACTATTTTTGAAAATCTGTGGAAGACCGGAACAAGCTGATCATCAAGGGTTGATGCTGTCTTTTTCGCTACCTTTAGCCCCCATTCATCAATCAAGACGCCACTAATACGAATTACGATAACAATAATTACGACTGTGGTGATTGCTATCAGAATATCTTCCAGCACATTTAAGACTCCTTCTGGAAGTCCTAATGGGAGGAGCGCTATTCTTATTCCAATAAGGATTAAGATCATAGAAATAGGCCTTCTTGTCTTGGCAACAATCTTATCGTCTATCTCAGTTTTTGTTCGGTGAGTGACGTGCAATATGATTTTTGTAAAAATTATTTTCACAATCTCAGAAAGCAGGTAGAAAGCTACAAGAATCACAAGAGAATACACAATTTTGTTCTGCTCGAGCACGCTAATGAAATTCTGCAGAAACTGGTAATTGTGGACAATCGGAAATTCTTTTAATGAAGCCAGATTTAGTACCATAAAACCCTCTTTTTACTTGCTGTTTTGAAGTGTCTGTATTGAACAGGAGCATGGCAGCTTCTTTGAAGCCCTTGTCAAAGCTTGCCTTGCTAGTGGAATGTTTTGCTGGTCTACGCTCACTTGGAAAATGGTTTCTCCTTTCTTGATTCTTGCAGCCACACCTATGGGCTTACCGAAAGCGTGCGCCATGCCAGATGAAAATCTGTCAGCTCCGGCACCCGCTGCAAGGGCGTGCTCCCTTATTACATGATAAGGGTAGGATTTGACCTTCATGTGATAACCAGAAAGCCCAAGATAGCTCTCAAGAAGCCTGTTGCTTGACTGCCTTGCGCTTTCCAGTGCATTGTCTCTTATGTTTAATTCATCTTTAGAAACGAGATTCAACGTGAACTGGAAACTCTTTCTTGGCTCACCAGTTTCAAACCTCACAACCTTGACATTCGGGTTCATCCTAATATAAGATTCTCCCTTGTACTTTGAAGTTCTTGTGTAAGGCCTCTTTAAATTCCTGTATGCCACGAATTTTCTTAATTTTACCATTGTGTTCAGGATTAATTGCTTGTTTTTAAATCTTTTTAAAACTGATGCGAAAACTATATAAAGCAGTAAAAAGAAAATAGATTGAAAAGAGGTGCAGATGTGAAATTCCATAAAAAGGCAAATTCTAAGAAAGGCTCACTTGAAATTTCTATCCAGGCAATTGTCATCGTTGTTCTTGCCTTGACTTTGCTTGGACTTGGCTTGACATTCATAAGGAAGCAGTTCCAAGGGCTTGGTGAAGTGCAAGGAGAGATTTCCCAGCAGATAAGGGACAAAATAAGGGAAGACCTCATTTCAGGAGAAAAGAAGGTTGCGTTCCCGCAGACAGAAGTTGAAATAGAAAAAGGAAGTTCTAAAGTTATTGCTGTGGGAGTAAAAAACAAGAAGGATACTGTCTTGAATTTCAAGATGAGATTTACCCCAATTTCAGGTCCGGACGGAAATCCCTTTTCCATTGAAAGTCCGCAATGGTTCCAATATACGCAAGGAACTGTCACAAGACTGGGGGCATCTGATGATATTATTAAGCCGATTAGGATGAGCATACCAAGAGGGATTCCCGCAGGTTCTTATTTCCTCACTTTTGAAATAATTGATGATGATTTGCCACCGCCGGAAAATGTTTATGCTTCAAGCGACTTGTTCATTGTGGTACGAGGATAAGATGGCCAGGAAAACACAATATGAAGAGATTGCACCAAAAGGAAAGATGAAAAGAAGATTAAGTGAGGATCAGGAATTCCAGATAATGAAGCTTGTCCTTGATAAGTTCCTGTGGCTTGGATTTGGCATTATGGCCTTTGGACTTTATCAGATGTTCCTCAATGTTCCGATTGGATTGAGCTGGATGATTGCCGGGGCTGTCATTCTGCTGCTTTTCACATGGATAATTGTAAAGGAATACGAAGTCATAAGGTAATTTTTCTTAAAATGAGATCTCAATTCCAGGACCAAAGAGTAGGAGTTTTCGTTGATGTCCAAAACTTGTATTATTCTGCGCGGCATTTGTATGAGGCAAAAGCTAATTTTGCTACAATCTTGAAGCAGGCTGTTGGAAGCAGAAGCTTGATAAGAGCAATTGCCTATGTGATAAAAGCCGATGTCAAGGAAGAGCAAAACTTTTTTGACGCGCTTGAAAAAATAGGTTATGAAGTCAGGGCCAAGGACCTGCAAATATTCCCGGGAGGGGCCAAAAAAGGAGACTGGGACATAGGATTGGCTATGGATACTATAGAATTGGCGCCAAAACTTGATGTAGTGGTCATTGTTTCAGGAGACGGTGATTATGTCCCCCTTATACATCATTTAAGGCACGCATTTGGCTGCAGAGTTGAAGCAATTGCATTTGGCAAATCTGCGTCCGGAATGTTGCGGGAAACATGTGATTCTTTCTTTGACATTGAAACAGACAAAAGAAGGTTTTTGATACAGAAATAAGTGAAAACCAAAACTTAATAAACGAGTGCCTAAATTCTGTTATTGGTTTAACAATGTCGTGGATGCTTTTGACCGGTGGAGGCCATGTTGATTTTTCTTCTGGATTAGAAACAATAATCCACCATGCGCGAGAGCGAAAAAAAAAAGTTCTTGCTTCTTTGAATGGGTGGTATGGCATTCAAGAGGGCGGTGAATTTGTTGTCGACATAAGCGATTACCCAATTGATAATTTGCGTGATATCGGTGGCTCTTTTATAGGCTCTAGCCGCACCAAGCCTGATATACAGAGGGTTGCTAAGAATATTAAAAGATATGGCGTTAGCGCCTTAATTGTATTTGGTGGAGAAGATACTTTGGGTGTTGCCAAAAGGTTGCATGGAGAATTTAAAGTTCCTGTTGTCGGATGGCCAAAAACAATGGACAATGACGCTGCAGGTAATTATGCAACAGTCGGTTATGCAACTGCTGCCCACTACGCTGCAACTGGAACTAGTGAAGCTTTCAGAGCAGCACATACTCATTCCAGAATAATGCTCGTTCCTGTTTTTGGAAGAAATTATGACTGGATTGCCGCAGCAGCTTCAGATTATGGCCATGCAGATTATATAGTGCCAGCTGAAAGAAAAGACCTTGACATTGGTGATGTTGCAAGGAACATACAAGAAACATATGAAAATAACAGAGACAAAAGTACACATCCATTTGCTGTTGTTGTGGTTTCAGAGGCTGCAGTAGAGATTAAAGGCCTGAAACATTTTATTGAGAAATTACTGCCTGCTGAAAAAATAAAGTATGATAATTTTGGACACCCGAAGCTTGAGCCAGAGATTTTGGCACTGGCGATGAAAGATGCAATAAGCCAAATTGGAGGTATAGATTATAGTGATGTGGGAATCAAACCATTGACTTACCATATGAGGGACCCAAATCTTATACCTATTGACGAAAAATTTGCCGTAAAAACTGCTGAAGAATGTGTGAGATTAATTGATGCAGGAAATTTTGGGCAGGTTGCCACAATTCAGGACCCGGACTATTCAGGCAAAACGCCAGAAAATCCAAACTTGCACATAAATGCTAATGGAAAATTATTGTATGTTGGAAACATGTCTTTAGAAGATGCGACTAAAATAAGGCCAGTTAAAGGCACAGGATATTTTGACTATGGGCAGCTTAAACCGACAAATGAATTGACAAAATTCTTAATGCCTTTACTGGGTGAAAAGAAAATAAATCCTCGAGATTTATTGGTGCCTTTTAAGACTGCTGCCACAGTTTATGCTTTTTCTCAACAAGTTGATTTAAGTAGCCCCTTAATTGGATAGGATTTTGGCTTTCCTGAGGTTCCCTCCTATTCTCTCCAAAACATCTCCATTCTCTGCTTCAAACTGCTTGCCAGTTATCATCTCATAAGCTGTAATGTACCTTCTTGCAGCTTCAACCTTTATCTCGTCAGGAATCTCTGGAATTGGGCCATCTCCGACAAACCCTTTGTTGGCAAGAAATTGCCGGACATATTCCTTGTCAAGCTTTTGGGGCTCTTTTCCCTGCCTGAATAATTCATCATAACTATCCTTAATCCAGAACCGTGAGGAATCAGGGGTATGTATCTCATCAATCAAGTAGACTTCATCATCAATAATGCCAAATTCATATTTTGTGTCTACCAATATCAAATTGTTTTTTGCCACGAGCTTGTTCCCAAAATCAAACAGTTCAAGCGCAGCCTTTTCCAGCTTCCTGTAGGTTTTTTCATCAATCAGCTTTCTTTTCAGTATTTCTTCTGCTGAAACTGATTCGTCATGGGCGCCGTGCTCTGCCTTTGTAGATGGAGTAATTATCGGCTTTGCAAATTTCTGGTTTTTTGCCATTCCATCAGGCAGCTTATTGCCGCAAAAATTTCTCACGCCTCTTTCATAATTGTACCAGGCGCTTGTTGTTGTGACCCCTGTTAAATATCCGCGGACAACCATTTCAACAGGCAACGGAACACATTCTTTTCCAATTGTTACATTTGGGTCTGGAATCTCAATGACATGATTTTTTGCGATATGCTTAGTTTTTTCAAACCAGAAAGCGGCAGTCTGATTAAGAACCTGGCCTTTGAAAGGAATTGTGCACAAAACGCGGTCAAATGCCGATATTCTGTCTGTCGTTATTATCACTCTTTTGTCTTTAAGAATGTAATTGTCCCTTACTTTGCCCTCATATTTTTTCCCAAGCTTGAAGTTTGTTTTTTCAAGCGTGTGCTTTAATTGCTCCCTAAGCATGTCTTCTGAAATCATCTGTGCACCTCATTTATTGGCATCCAGTACTTTTTTTCCCATCTCTTTCCTGTAATCGAGAAGCTGTTTTTTGTATTTGTCATTGATGTTCAATATTTCAACTGCCGCTATTGCAGCATTAGTCCCGTTATTGATCCCGACCCATAATCCATGGCTGCTGTGCTTAAGCAAATTCAATGCAGCCTCTGCCTTATCGTCTTTTTCCAAAAGCAATGGGCAATAAATGACAAGCTCATTATTGCTTTCAATCTGCTCATCAAAATAAGTGAATTGTATGTTTATCATATTTTCATTCACAGAATTTGAAAAAGAAAATGGGGCCTTAAGCTTTTCCAGCGTCCCTGTGCATTTTCTTACAGCATCGTTTTTTCCATCGCCAATTACGTTGATTTCATCATAATTTTTTATCATCTTTATGCAGTTTTCAGCCGCAACATCAGCCTTTCCAACCCCAACTGCAAGGACAGGAATTCCGGGCGGCATCTGCGCTATTGCAAGCAATGCATCCAGCCCCTGATAATTTCCTTCGCAAGGAACTCCTATGACCGGCCTTATGATTCTTGCTGCCACAACGCCCGGCAAATGTGCAGCCAACCCAGCGCCTGCAATAACAACAGAATAATCTTTCTTCAAAGTTTCATCAACATCTTCAGGGGTTTTATGTGCAGAGCTTATCCTTAGCTCAAAAGCAACATTATTTTCCTTCAGAACTTCGCAAATCCTGCTATAAATCTTTTCATCAGTCTTTGAGCCGAAAATCACGAGAGCTTTTTTCATTTTCTCACAAAACCTCATATTCCTGGAAATGCTCGTTTACAAGCAATTCCTTTGCTGCTTTTTCAGCCAGTTTCTTGGGGTCTTTTGAACTTACATCAAAGCACCATAAAGTGCCCTTTTCAACTTTCTTTATTTCATTGAAGCCGAGCCTGTTTTTAAGGGTTTTTAATATCCCTTCTCCTGGGTTTTCAATGTCCCTGACAAGCAGCCTTGAGCTTCCTCCCGGAACATGGAAGGAGCAGGAATGCTTGTTTGCATTGACAATGATGTCTGCTTTCACGATTTTATTCTTGAAGGATTCTGCGTCAGCATCAACAAGAAACCTGTAATAGTCAACTCTTCTCAAATCATTTATCTCAGAAAATCCCATGCTTTTCAGTACTTGCAAAGCTGTTATAGCTGTAGTATCCGGAATTTTCAAAGTTACAAATAATTCAAATGCTTTCGACATTTAGGTCACAGGATTTTTTCCTCAATGTATTTTTTCATTGAAAGGAACAGCTGCATGCCTGGCGCAAAAGATTCCATCAATCTCAAATTTCCGTTTGAGCTGTTTTTCGGTTCTGAAACATCCTGAAGCTGCCTGATAAAAGAAGCTCTTTCAGGATGAGGCATAATTGCAAGGACATTGCCTTCCTTGTTTGCGATGGCCGCTGCGCTGAGAACTGCGCCATTTGGGTTGACAGGAAATCTGTCTTCCACTTTTCCTTCTCTTGTGCAGTATTTAAACACAATCTGCTTGTTTTTTTCAAGCTTCTTTATCAAATCTGGGTCTTTTGTTGTAAATCTCCCTTCTCCGTGCGCAATGGGAACAGGAAGGACTTCATTGTCTTTCAATGATTTTGCGAAGATTGAATTAGTAGGCTCTTTCCTTATGAAGAGCTGCGTGCAGTAATAGCCGGAAATAAATGGATTCCTGTTTGGAGCGAGGGCCATCTCAACTTTGTGTTTCAATCCAGGGATCATGGAGCATTCAACCAATGCCTGCGCACCGTTGCAAATTCCGAGAACTGGAACACCATTTTCAGATTGCTCCTTAATCGCCTTGAAAATCGGGTCTTTTGATGCGATTACTCCGGCCCTAATCCTGTCTTCATAACCCCAGCCTCCTGGAATTATGAATCCATCATATTGCTCAATTCCTTTTCTCTGGTTCCATCTTACAATTTTGCCGTCCATTCCGGCTGCAAGCACTGCTTTCAATGATTCTTCCTCGCAATTATTGCCGGGAAAATACACAACTGCAACATTTGGTTTTTTGCTTGGCATTTTTTTACTCGAGGGCCTCCACAAACCCATTTGTCCAGGCTTCTCTTAATTCATTAATCTTCAAATCAGCAATCTTTTTGCCTGATTTTCTGACAGCTAAGCTGTTTCCTTTTGTCTTTCCTATAGGAATCAGCTCAACCTTGTAAAATTTGAATAGAGTTTTTAACTTATCCAAGCTCTTGTCCATTACTTCAATTACGAAACCTGATGACTCTGAAAACAGGATTTTGTCGGGCCTTAAATCTGAAAAGTCCAAATCAATTTCCGCTCCAATCTGGCCGTCTGCCTCTCCGCCAAGGACCATTTCAGAAATTGTCGTAACTAAGCCACCATCTGAAATATCATGGCACGCAAGAATAAGGCCGGCGTTTATTGCATCAATGATGACATAATTTGCATTTTTTTCCTTCTCAAAGTCTATTATCGGCACAGTCGAACCGGTTTCATTGCGCAAATCATAGTAAACAGAGCCTCCAAGCTCGTCTTTTCTTTGCCCGATCAGGAACAAATGCGAATTTTCTTTTTTGAGCTTCATTGTGATTGCTTTGCTGTAGTCCTTCAAAATGCCAATGCACGCAACAATTGGGGAGGGATCAACGCTTTTTCCAGAGGCAGATTCATTGTAGAAGCTGACATTTCCAGAAATGACTGGGACAGGAAACTTGGTTCCTTTAAAATGCAGGTTTTTTGCAGCATCGGCTACTCCCCTTACAGATTCGTAAAAGTCAAAAAAGGCCTCTGGATTTTCAGGGTTGCCGAAATTCAGGCAGTCTGTCAATGCGCTTGGGATTGCGCCGACTGCTGCAACGTTCCTCATTGACTCTGCAGCTGCATTCACAGCGCCCCAATAGGGGTCTATTCTGCAGTATTTTGGATTGCAGTCTGCTTTCAAGGCAACGCCAAATGAGCCATTGTCAACTGCTTTCAGGACTCCTGCATCAGCATAGCCTGCTTCTATCACAGAATTTCCCATCACATTTGTATCATAATGCTTGTAGGCTTTTGCCTTGCTTGCAACATTTGGATGCCTCAAGAGCTGTAGAATAGCTTTTTCATAATTTTTCGGCTCGCTCAGAACTGGCTCCTTAAAACTCCTTTTTGGCTCTTTTTTGATTCTTTCGTATTTGATTCCCTGAGTCACAACCTTTATCGGGACATTGCAAACGACTTTATTTTCATGCCTTATAATATAATCCTGGTTCTTTGTGACTTTTCCGATAACAAATGCACCGGCGCCAATGCTCATATTCGGCAGCTCAAAATCTTCATTGTAGATTTTCAGGAGCGTTTGCGTAAATTCAGGAGGAGAAATCCACGTAAATCTTTCCTGGGTTTCTGAATTTGCAATTATGTGGGCAGGCAAGCTCTTCATTGAAACATTCACCTTGCTTAAGTCAATATCAGCTCCAAAGTCTGCATCTGCGCAAAGTTCAGAAGTCGAGCACATAATTCCTCCGGCTCCCATGTCCTTAAAGCCAAGAGTTGCATTTTGTTTTTTTGCTTCTTCAAACACTGCATAAGATGCCCTTATTATCACATTTTTCAGAAAAGGGTCTGGAACCTGGACAGCGCCTCTGTTTGAGTCTTTGTCCTTTTCATCAAGAGTTAAAGAGGCAAATGCCGCTCCGCCAAAGCCAGAATTGTCTGTGCCTTTTCCGACAATTATTATGTCATAATTTTCTGCATTCTTTGGAGCATAACTGTGAATGATATCTTTTTCCTTTATGACACCAAGGCAGACAACATTCACCAAGCAATTTTCATCAAAGGAATCATTGAAATAAGCATCTCCACAAATGGTAGGAATGCCGACAGCATCGCCATATCCGGCTATGCCATTGATTACTTCATTTGCAATGTACTTCACTTTGTTTTTGTTTGGGCCATTTGGATTGCCAAATCTCAAATGATCTGCAACTGCGATGACTTTTGCACCCATGCACAGTACATCCCTTATTATGCCTCCAACGCCTGTTGCAGCGCCTTCATAGGGAACAACCTGGCTTGGATGATTGTGGCTTTCATGCGAAACAACAATCCCATATCTTTCGTTTCCGACGTATCCTAATTCAACAATTCCGGAGTCCTCGACAGGCCCAAGGATGACATTTGGAGCTTGTGTCGGCAATAATTCCTTTAAAACAGCCCTGCTGGATTTGTATGAGCTGTGCTCGCTCCATTGGGTATTGAAAATATAAAGTTCTGTTATTGTTGGGTTTCTTCCAATAAGCTCGACAATTTTTCTTGCTTCAATAATTTTAAGGGCAATTGCATTTTTTTTGAGAAATTCCTGCAATTGAGAATCAGGCATCTCTTTTATTCCAATCAGCTCAACGTCAACTGCACCCATTTTCTCACAAAAATTTGGATTGGTTTGTGATTTAAATAAGTTATGATTAATTAAATTGTGAGCAAACATCTCAGCCCTGGGAAATAGTTTTAGGGCATCAAGTGCTCTTTGCCGCCAGCTTTAACAGAAAGAGATATAAATTTTAATTATCTGCAAGTAGTAAATTAGGAAAGTTTTAAAAAAGAACAGGGATTGGCTACTGAATTATGGTAAGGATAATTGGTTCTGTAAGTGGGATAGGATTAGTGGATATGGCAGTCAGTGGATTAAAAGAAAGATACTTAGATGATTTAGTGGTTCAAGAAGCTAGGCTTAAGGAAGTAAGGTCCCCAAATGATTTTTTAACAAAATTGTCGGCTGATCTCCAGGAACCTTATATTCAAAGTGCTCTTCACAGGATTGATAACAATGGAATGCCTGAGGGGAATATTTATGTTGTGACTCCCGACGATGTATTCAAATACAAGAAATTTGGCAATCGGATTGTAAGCACTGAGACAAGGCTTGATGAAAAAAACGGCAGCGGCCCAGTAAGGCAATTTTTTGATTATTTGCGGGAAGCCGTTGCTAAAAATGCAAAACCTGGATCCGCATTAGAAATAAATGCCCTATTCTTTAATGAATATTCAAGAAACATATTTGAATTAGGAGTCAAAGATGCAAAATTAATAGGCTTAATGTCCAAACCACTGGTCGTGCCTGACTACGGAACCATTTATCTTTATACATTCAGTCAAATTATGTCCCCAATCACGTAAATTGAGCCGGTCACCAGGATTAAATCATTCCTTTTTGCAACTTTTTTCGCATAAGCTAATGCCTTTTTTGGATTTTCGACAATCATGGAATTTTGTTGAATATGCTGGTTTATCATTCTTGGATTCGCTGCCTTTTTATTGTTGGATTTTGTTATAATAAAAAAATCCCCATAGAGCTTTACGATTTTTGCCATTTCCTCAATATTTTTATCCTGGGAAAATCCCAAGACCATAATCAGCCTTTTGTATTTGAAATTTCTCAGTTCTTTAACTAATGCAGAAATTCCTTCCGGATTATGTGCGCAATCCACCAAAACATTCTTTTCAAGAAATTGCAAGCGCCCGGGCCATTTGGTTTTCTGTATTCCAGAAATAATCTTGTTGTCTTCTATGTTTATCACTCTATTTTTCTTCAGGATGTCAATTGCCGTCAGCGCAATATCTTTGTTTGTTTGCTGATATTTTCCAAGCAGATGTTTGAAATTGACTCTTGGATATTTTTTTGCCGAAAATAACCTTGAGCCTTTTTCAGCTGAAATTTTCCTGACAGCTTCCAAAGATTTTCCTGTGCAGCCTGTGACAACAGGAACATTCTCTTTTATTATTCCTGCCTTTTCAAATGCAATTTTCTCAACTGTTTTCCCTAAAATATCCGTATGTTCCATGGAAACGTTCGTGATGACGGAAATCAACGGAACAACTACATTTGTTGCATCCAATCTTCCGCCAAGGCCGACTTCCAAGATGACAAAATCAACATTTTCTTTCTTGAAGTAAATAAATGCCATTGCAGTCGTAATCTCAAAAAAACTCTGGTTTGTGATGAAAGGCTTCAGTTTCAAGTAATATTCTGCAATTTCATGATCAGAAATCATCTTATCGTTGGCTCTGATTCTTTCATTGAATTTTTTAAGGTGTGGAGAAGTATAAAGCCCGACATTATATCCAGATTCTCTTAAAATATAGAAGAGCATTGCGCAAACAGACCCTTTTCCATTGGTTCCTGCAACATGGATGCATTTCAGTGATTTTTCTGGGTTATCTGCATTTTTCAAAAGATTCTTGACGTTTTTGAGCCCCAGCTTAATTTTGGAAGATTCCCTTTTGTAAAGCTCATTGAGAATCCTGCCTGTTGCCATAAAAACAATAAATATAAAAATTCTTTATAAAATTATTGTGATATGTATAAAAAAGAGCACAAGAACTTCCAAAAAGGGGACTTCAAAG
>Ga0209211_10002856_pt1 | contig 29036 bp, 12 predicted proteins | sample RifGroA2_FD_183992 | JGI IMG/M metagenome (GOLD analysis project Ga0209211, IMG submission 183992) | Groundwater microbial communities from Rifle, Colorado, USA - Groundwater A2 (SPAdes) (version 2) | ecosystem: Environmental > Aquatic > Deep subsurface > Groundwater | place: Rifle, Colorado...
TCGTTCTGAAGTGTTTTCGGAATTCCATTCTGGAAGACTTTCACGCTGGAACAGTTCCCGATTCAAAATGCGGAGACTACACAGATGTGGTTGTCCGCACACCATTCGGCGAGATACCATGGAGCGAGCTCTCTCGATTCAACGATGTGGAAATGAAAGCGCTCATGATCGATGTCGCGAACAGAACCTACCATCTTATTCAAGAACTGTTCGACGAGGAACGCGGCGGAGAACTTCTCCTCGAATTAGCTACTCATGACCCGGCTCCAGACTGGGATGAGCCGACGTAGACCGTATGATCAAGTTTAACTGAGACGGCAAACCACCATGATCGAAACAAAGGATTTTCTCCTACAAGCGGGCGTTGTCGTCACGTTAGTGCTAGGCTTGGTCAACCTTTACTCTAATCTCCGAGTAGCCAAGCGAACCGCGTTCGTCAATACGGTAACGTCTGAGCGTGTGAAGTGGATCGCTAAGGTTCGGGAGAACGTGTCCACACTCTGCTCGTTGTGTGATCAATGGATGCTTCATCGTACGCAAGACAACACGCCTGAGCTTCAGCGGCAGATCGAGCGTGTCAAGAACGAGATCAGGCTGCAACTCAATCCAAGCGATCCAGAAGATCAGGACATAGAGCGTCTGCTCGCGCGTCTTCCGAGCTGGACAAATGCGCCCACTCACGAGGAATATTCCAAGCTACAGGCCACTCTTGTATCTGCCACGCAAGCCATGCTTAAGCGTGAGTGGGACAAAGTCAAAGATGAGGCGGTTAACGGTGACCTTCGCACGAAGCAGAAGGGCAAAGCCTAAACATGCCGCTCAACCCTACACTTAAGCGGGACTGCGCAAAAGCGCGCAGCTCCTACACCTTAGCTCCATTACGTTAGGCATCCAATGCTCACCGCACTTGACCTCCGAAAAATCCGTTGCTTCGATGGGCTGCATTATTCATTTCAACTGCTGCGGCACTTCGAATCCAAGTTGTGGGACACATGTTGCAAAATTTCAGATGACAACTCTCAGATCATTCCCGCTCTAGCCTCTTGTTGGGGGTTTGTTGATGCAGTACATCGAATTCGAGAGATTTCTCAATCTATTCCAGGAGTGAGTACAAAGCATGCCGAGATGCGAGCATTCTTGTCCGTTTCAAGCGTAGCTGAAGATTACCGCCACTACATCCAGCACCTCCGAAATGAATTATCAAAAGAGCCTCCGAATTCTTTTCCGGTCTGGGGCTCGCTTTCGTGGGTAGATCCCATCATCCCCACAAGAACGCACACAGCCCTACTCGGAGCTCAAATTTCTGGCACCCATAACACGGGTTCCATTTATGACACTTTGGAAAGGAAGTGGGTAAGCAAAGTTTGCCTTGGCGTTGACAATCAATCATTCAATTTCGATACGATCTTTCTTGCATCACTTCGATTTGAGAGCTTCATTCTCACCAACCTAACTGAAGGCACACCTGCTGAGGTACAGTTTCATGAAAAATTACCAATTATCACTTTCGATGTTGCCCCCCCGCAGCTAACACGGCGGTCAAACTGTCTCAACGGAATACCAGATGATCGATATGCCACCCGCCCCAGGCGCACGGGTACTGATTCGTAACGAAGAGTGGATCGTCCGCAATGTCGAGCAATGCGACATGGGCGGGCATCAGCTCGAATGCATTGGTGTATCGGAGACGGTGCGTCATCGTGATGCCATCTTTCTTACCGCGATAGATACCGTCAAGGTGCTCGATCCAAGAGAGACCGAGCTCGTTAGCGATATCTCCCCGCGTTATATGTCGAGCTTGCTTTACCTTGAAGCACGGCTGCGCCAGACGGTGCCGACTGATTCGGCCATTGCTCTGGGGCATCGTGGTGCCATGGATATATTGCCGTTCCAGTTGGAACCCACGCGCCGTGTATTGCAGCAACTTCGGCCACGTTTTCTCATTGCTGACGCGGTTGGACTTGGAAAAACGCTTGAAGCGGGGATTCTGGTTTCGGAACTCATGCGCAGGGGGAAAGGTCGCCGCATTCTGGTGGTCACAACCAAGAGCATGATGCAGCAGTTCCAGAAAGAGTTCTGGTCGCGCTTTTCGATTCCGCTGGCTCGGCTCGATTCAGCCGGCATCCAGCGAATCAGGCGGCATTTACCGGCCAACCACAATCCTTTTCACTACCACGACAAGACCATTATCTCGGTTGATACCCTCAAGCGGGATACCGAGTACCGGCACTATATCGAGACCGCTTACTGGGACATCATCGTCATTGATGAGGCGCACAATGTTTCCTTCAAGGGCAATCGAACCCTCAGTAATAAATTGGCTTCGCTTCTGGCGCATCGTTCGGATGCGCTGGTTTTGCTGACAGCTACACCGCACAATGGCGACAAAGAGAGTTTTGCAAGCCTGATGCGGATGCTTGACCCAACCATCTTGCCTCGAAAATCAGACTACACGAAAGAGGATGTTGAGCACTTGTTCGTGCGCCGCTTCAAGAAGGATGTGCGCGATGAAATCCGCCAGGAGTTTCCTGAGCGACAAGTTTTTCGCTTCCGGGCAAAGCCAAGTGCAGCCGAAGAGAGGGCTTTTGCCACACTGGCAAACCTGAACCTGTCCATTGACAAGGATAGGCGCACGGGTGCCGAGATGCTGTTCCGAACGCTGCTGGAAAAGGCATTGCTCTCATCTCCGGCAGCCTGCGCACAGACAGTGCGCGAGAGAATAAATCGGCTTGGCAAGAAGGATGCATCGCACCCGGATATTCCCGTTCTCGATGAGCTAAGGGTGGCGGTAGAGGCTATTGCTCCTGATGATGTCAGCAAGCTGAATGAGCTTGTGAGCCGCCTGAAGAGTGATCCTATTTGGCAGTGGAGTTCGGATAATGCCACTGACCGATTGGTGATCTTCACCGAGCGCATCGAGACATTGAAGTTTTTGCGCGAACATTTAGCCAGAAAGCTTGGGTTAAAAGAAAATGCAGTCGCCATCCTGCATGGCCAGTTGCCGGATACTGAGATTCAAAAAACCGTCGAAGATTTTGGCAAGACACTCTCCCCGCTACGCTTGCTGATTGCCTCTGATGTGGCTTCAGAGGGTATCAACCTGCATTTTCAATCGCACCGCATTGTCCATTTCGACATTCCTTGGTCGTTGATGGTGTTCCAGCAGCGCAACGGGCGTGTTGACCGTTATGGGCAAGCAGAGACTCCGCTGATCGCCTATCTGCTGAACGAAACGGAAAATCCCAAGATTCGTGGCGATATGCGAATTCTCGAAATTCTGACCGAGAAGGACGAGCAAGCCGCCAGGAATATCGGCGATCCGTCCATCTTCATGGGGCTCTACGATGAAGAAGCCGAGACTCAGCGCGTTGCACAGGCACTCGAAAACAGTGAAGCACCGGAAGCCTTTGAAGCGACACTGAAGGCAGAAGATGACGGGCTCGATTGGTTGGACTCCCTTATGGGTGGCGGCGAACCCTCGCCGGTAGCGCCAGCCGAACCCCGAAAACCGCTCTCTCTATTCCTGACCGACTTCGAATATGCCCGCAACGGACTTGAATTCCTGCATGAACACGACCGCCTTGCGCATCAACCCAAGGCAGATGCACGTTTTCAAACAATTGAGCTTCAACCTGACGATGATCTTGACCGTTTTCTGAAGCAGCAGCTTTCTCCAGAAATGCGCTCGACCGACCACGTCTATGCTCTCAGCGCTAACACCGAGGTGGTGAAGAATGCCATCAAGACTGCGCGAGACGGTGATGCTTGGCCGGCAATCCATCACCTTTGGGCGTTGCACCCCATGTTGCAATGGCTCGATTTCAAATTGCTGTCATTAGTCGGTCGCCAGCGGGCACCCGTTATCCGAGTACCGCGCGGCATTGCCGCAGGAGAATCTCTTGTGCTGATCTCGGCACTGATTCCCAATCGTCGAGGTCAGCCGGTATTGAACGACTGGTTCGCAGTGCGAGTGGGCTCAAATGGCAAAGTACTGGGCGATCTGTCTTTTGATGAGTTGATCAAAGCAACTGGGCTGGGACACGAAGAGTTTCCCAATGCGGGCAATCCATTTGATGCCAAGACCCTGCAAGCGCTGCTACCGCCCGCGCTGGATTATGCAGGGTTACGCATGGTGGAAGCGCAAAAGCAGTTTAGCGCACAGATGCGCGAGCGTGCCTCAGTAGAGCTCTCGCGCCTGGATAAATTGCGTGGACAACATCTCCAGCAGCTTGAGCTGGACTTCAAGGCCGTGAGTGATACCCCGCTGGCTAAAGTCGCCGCGCACAAGCAAACCCAACGGGCGCACGAGATTGATAACCTGTTCGATGAATATAAACGCTGGGTCAGCCTGACGCTTGAGCTGGATGCGCGTGCGCACATGACTGTTGCTGCGGTATTGATTTCATAATGGATAAAGCATGGCCTTCCCGCTAACCGGCATCGAAAACGCCAACGACTTCTACAGCCAGCACTATCTCGATGAGGTGCTGGAGAATGATCTCAAGAACTTGTTCGCCCGTTGGCAGGATCAGGGTAGCGCCTCGCCTGTCGCGCGTTTGCGAGGTATGGCAGGAGAATATTTCCGCCTGCGTGACCGCTCGCTCAAAGCGCGCACACTGGCAGACCGAGTCACGCTACTGAATGAACTGGCCGAGCAATTGCTCAATGCCTTGGGTTATGACTTGCAGCCGGAAACAGTTGCATTTGAAGCCGGAGACCTGCCCGTGCTGGCCTGTTACCGCAGTGCTGACGGCAACCCGGCGCTGGTCATCGCACTCGCACCGATGGACATGGGGGCGACCGAAGACGAATGGACGGTGTTGAATGCGGCACCGCTGGCACCCAGAGATTCCGTTGAGTTTGGTTACTCATTTATCCCCGACATGGACTGGGAGACGGCCACCAGCAAAATTGTCTTTGGGGATACGCATCCGCCGCGCTGGTTACTGCTGCTTGGGCATAACGAGCTGCTGGTGATCGAGCGTAGCAAATGGGCCAGAAAGGCACTGCTAAGGTTCGAATTGCCGGAAATTTTCGGCCCGCGAGATGAAAAACTATTTCGTGCGGCAGCGGCGCTGGCGAGCAAAGAATCTATTCTGCCCACCGAAGGCATTGCCCTGCTCGATACCCTGGACAGTAACTCCCACAAGCATGCATTTGGCGTATCTGGCGAACTTAAGTACGCGCTACGCGAGGCCATCGAGCTGATCGGGAATGAAGCCATCCGCTACAAGCGCGAAATCGCCAAGGAAAAGCTGTTTGAGCGCAACGATATTGACCTGGCGTCCGAGCTATCCCGTGAATGCCTCACCTTCATGTACCGGATGCTGTTTCTGATGTATCTGGAAGCGCGCCCCGAGCTGGGCTATGCGCCCGTCCAAGCGGCAGCCTATCTGCGTGGGTATAGTCTGGAACACCTGCGCGATATGGAAAATCTATCGCTGACCACACCTGAAGCGCTGGAAGGCACCTACATCCACGAATCGCTGCAAGCACTGTTCAACCTCATCTGGGATGGATTCCCCGCCCAGGCCAAAACACTGGGTGGGTTGGATCTGGGCGCAACCATCAACAATGGTTTCCGGCTGGCCCCGTTGCAGGGGCACTTATTCGATGCGGCCAAACTGAAAATTTTGAACTCGGTCAAGCTGCGTAATCGGGTCATGCAGAAAGTCATCCGTCTGATGTCACTGGCCGAAGCCAAAGGCCGTGGCAAGGCTGGGCGTATCTCTTATGCTCAACTTGGCATCAACCAGTTGGGTGCCGTGTATGAATCCCTGCTGTCCTTCCGTGGATTCTTTGCCGAAGAAGAATTGTACGAGGTGAAATCCGCAGGCAAGAACAAAGCGCCAGAACGAGATGAGGAAGACGAGGATCTCGAAGAGGAAGAAACACCCGCGCGCAGCACTGGCGGGGAAGAGGCATTCGATCCGCTGGCCGCTGCCTGGTTTGTGCCCGCCCGCGAAGCAGATCAATACACCGATGCCGAAAAACTTTTCAACGGCGAGCCACGCAAATATCCCAAAGGCACTTTCATTTACCGATTGGCGGGCCGGGCGCGCGAGAAAAGCGCGTCCTATTACACCCCGGAAGTGCTGACCCAGTGCTTGGTGAAATACGCGCTCAAGGAATTGCTGAAGGACATCAAGCAGGCTGACGATATTCTGAGCCTTACAGTGTGTGAACCGGCTATGGGGTCGGCGGCATTCTTGAATGAAGCCATCAACCAGCTTGCCGAGGAATACCTGCAACGCAAACAAAAGGAGCGGGGAGAGACCATCCCTCACGACGATTACGCGCGGGAAAAGCAGCGCGTCAAAATGTACCTCGCCGACAACAACGTGTTCGGCGTGGACTTGAACCCCATTGCCGTACAGCTTGCCGAAGTTTCGTTATGGCTTAACGCCATCTTCGAAGGAGCGCATGTTCCTTGGTTCGGCATGCAACTCGTCAACGGCAATTCCCTGGTGGGATGCAGGCGCGAGGTGTTTTCCACAGCACAACTCAGCCCCGGCAAAGGCGAGAAAGATCAACCCGAACGCGACTGGCGCTGTGCCGCACCGGAACGGATACCTTTCTCCCCTCGCCCGCTGGCGGGTGAGGGGCTGGGGGAGAGGGTGGAGCTTTCCGCCCACCAAATCTGGCATTTCCTGCTGCCAGACAGTGGCATGGCGAGCGCGACCGACAAGGTATTAAAGAGCCTTGAACCTGCCCACATGGAATGGCTGAAGAAGTGGCGAGCGAAGTTCAGTGCCCCCTTGGAGAAAGACGAAATCGTCCGTGCCCAGAGACTATCGCAACAGGTCGAACTTCTCTGGCAACAACACGCGCAAGAGTTAGCTCGCGTAAGGGAGCTCACCTCAGATGAACTCCACGTCTGGCCTGACTCAACACCCAACCGGGCACCCACCACCACTAGCGAAAAAGATGCTATCTGGGCGAGTGAGATGTTGTCCGAACGGATGAAAAATGTTTCTCCCTATCGCCGCTTGAAGCTGGTGATGGATTATTGGTGTGCGCTGTGGTTCTGGCCAGTCACTGAAGCCGAAAAACTGCCCAGCCGCGAGGAATGGTGGCACGACCTGGAGTTGCTGGTGCATGGCAGCGCCTCGCTTGCCAGCCTCCCGCAGGACGAGATGTTTCCGGAGACCCAGCCGCAGGCAAGGCTGAACTTGGATGTTGAGCGCGACCGTTATGGGCATGTCAATCTGGATGTGCTGCTGGCTTCCAACGAGCGTTTGCGCTTGGCGCAGTCTCTGGTTGAACAGCACAAGTTTTTGCATTGGGAATTGGAATTCGCCGACATCTTCCAGCAGCGCGGCGGCTTCGATTTGATTCTGGGTAATCCGCCCTGGATCAAGGTGGAGTGGAACGAGCAGTCGTTGCTGTCAGACTTCGATCCGAAGTTCGCAATACGAAAATTAAGCGCTAAAGAAACCACCGACAGCCGCGCAGCCCTATTCGCGGCCAAGCCTGCTGCCAGGCCGGAATATATCGTTGAGTGTGCTGCACAGGAATCCATGCAGGCTTTTTTGAATGCCATGCAAAACTATCCGCTACTTAAAGGCGTGCAAACCAACCTGTACAAATGCTTTATGCCTTTAGGCTGGATGCTGGCCGGACAGTACGGGGTAGCTGCCTATCTGCACCCAGAAGGGTCTTATGACGATCCCAAAGGAGGCATATTGCGTGAGGCGATGTACGCGCGACTGAGGGCGCATTTCCAGTTTGTGAACGTGAAAAAGTTATTTGCTGAAATTCTGCACTGGGTAACTTATTCAATTAATATTTATGCGGCGAGTCGTCCGCAACCCAACTTCCATTCGATTGCCAATTTATTTGATCCTGCCACAGTCGATCGTTGCTACGCACATGGCGGTGAAGGCATAGCTGGAGGCATCAAAGATAGCACTGGAGAGTGGAATACCTTCGGCCATGCCGACCGTATCGTTCGTGTCGGCGAAGCACAACTGACCGTATTTGCGCAGCTTTATGACGCCACTGACACACCATCGCGCCGAGCCCGTTTGCCAGCACTGCATGCAGGCCAACTTTCCAGCGTTTTGGGTAAACTTGCTGCCTACCCGCGCCGCCTGGCAGATTTGGGTGAGGATTATTATTCAACAGAGATGTGGCACGAAACTATGCAGCAACAAGACGGCACTATTGTCCGTAATGGCGACCGCAGTGCTACGTTTGCTGCCACGCCTGATGACTGGATACTAAATGGACCACATTTTTTTGTGGCAAATCCATTTTATAAAACGCCCAAGCATATTTGTAATACGCCATTGGCATATCACTCTCTTGACCTTGATGCACTCCCTGACGACTATTTACCGCGCAGTAATTATTGCCCGATGACAGATCGTTCTGAGTATGCGCGCCGCACACCAATAGTGAATTGGAGTGAATTGGAAACCTTAAATTTACCATGGCATCAACTCACTGCCGAAGAGAAAATTGAATATGCGGCCCAGGAAGGCCATATTGTTGCTGTGAAGCATGCACGACAGAAGCTTGTGACGGAGTATTTTCGTTTAGCTTTTAGAGGAATGCTATCGATATCGGGTGAACGAACTCTTACTTGTGCATTGATCCCCGTGGGTTCTGGGCATATTAATGGCGTTCAGTCCAATGTTTTCAAGGACACATCTGCATTGTTGAGTGCGGGTGCGCTTTCATCATCAATCGTAGCCGATTTCTTTATCAAATCGACGGGGCGAAGCAATTTACACGGCTCATGGACAGGTTTGCCGTGGATAGAAGCAGCAGAATCAATCAAGTTGCGTTTTCTTGCACTCAATTGCCTTACCACCCACTACGCACCGCTCTGGTCAGAAGTTTTTACTCCCGACTTCACCATTCAGCGCTGGAGCCAACCTGACAATCCATGTTTACCTCAGAAATTCTTCGCCCAACTTACTCCTGCATGGCAACGAAATTGTGCGCTACGTACCGATTATGCTCGCCGCATGGCACTGGTGGAAATCGACGTGTTGGTGGCTCAGACGATAGGTCTCACTCTTGACGAACTGCTGCTCATCTACCGCGTCCAATTCCCCGTCCTACAGCAAAATGAGCGAGACACATGGTACGACGTTGCGGGACGTATCATATTCACTTGTAATGTTGGATTATCAGGCACTGGTCTGTCACCTAAAGGCAGTCGAAGCAAGGTCGATGTGATGATCACCTATCCAGATGGTCATAGTAAGAACGCCAAGCTCGGCTGGGATGACATCCGCCAGATGCAGGAAGCCGATAGTTTGCCTGCTGGCAGCACCGTTACCACTACAGTTATCGACGACACCCAACCCGGTGGCCCGCAGACACGAACCCGCAGCTACACCGCGCCATTTGCCCTCGCCAGCCGCGAAGCAGATTACAAAATCGCATGGGCATTCTTTGAGGCTGACATGGAGAAAACGGTATGAATCTGACAACCACGTACATCACCTTTCGCTCAACCATCGCTAGCCTAAAACTGTGTAATTCGTAAAGGGATATGACATGAGTACCAATGCTGAATTTGTGAAAAAACTTCGAAGTGCAAAAACACAATGGGCTCGATTTTGTCTATGTGATTTTCATGTCCATAGTCCAGCGTCATATGATGTAAGAAAGTCTGGGCTATATGAACAGCTTTCCGCTGTCGAGCAGGAAATGCTTAAAGACATCCCTATCCCAAATGAAGGCACGGACTTGGCAGCGCATGAGCAAGCTGTGCTCACAGCTTATCCGGTAGCTGAATATTACTCAAAGCTTGTCGCAAGAAGGAATGATATAGCTACGCAACTCGGGCTAAGCGAAGCGGAAGATTGGGCTATTGTGGCAATTACAGATCACAATGTTTGCGAGTATTCAGCAAAAGTTTCTGAAATGGCTTGGAATGAAAGAATCAATAATCACTTGATTGTAATGCCTGCTATCGAACTGGACATTATCTTCCCGGTAGATGGAGCGGAAGGTAATGCTTCAATTCACCTGTTAACAATTTTCACACCATGCACAACTGCCGCAGACATTCGGGTGGCAATACATGATGCCAGTGGTGGCATTGACTGGAAACCTGGAAATAAGTTGCTGACAATTATAAGCTTGCCAGAATTCATACAGAAATTGCGACATCATGCTGCATGCCCAGCGATATGTGTGGCGGCTCATGTATCTTCATCAAAAGGTGTTCAGTCAGAAACCAAGAACAAACTTCTCAGTTATGTGGATGCGGAGATTGTTGCCTTGGAAAGTTCAAAGCTTACAGAAGGCGCAAATAAGCAAGAAATTCAAAAACAAATTGAGTACATCAAGGAAAACAAGGTTTCATTAGAAGTGCTGAAGATCATTGGCGAATGTGGCTTTGATGCGCTGCAAGTTTCAAATGTAACGGATGAAAAACACTATCGTCGGTTACATCGTTTTAAGCAAGAATATGGCCGTTCGACACCTATAGTTTGCTCCGACGCACATGCAAGCTCTGATGTTTTTAACGCGGGTGATAACGCGGTTCCACACTTGAAAGTCTGCCGAACCCCGAACACTCAACCAGAATGGATGAATGAAATAAGGAAAGCGATTCGATGCGGTGAAACGAGGTTCACACATATTGCACCGGGTAATGTATCGAAATGGATTGAAGGCATAGAAGTTATTCCTGATGCAGAAGGTGCTGCCAATTTTTGGCCTACGGCTTCTAATAGTTTTGACCTCCCATTCAGTCGAAATCTAAATTGCATCATCGGTGGAAGAGGTTCAGGAAAAAGTTCGGTGATTGAAGCTATCGGTTTTTTGACAAAACCTGAAGACTACCAGCTTACCCAGACACAAAGAGAGGCTTCTGACTATTACAAAAGAGCAAAGGCAACCCTCCAGGGATGCAAAATCAAGCTGTGTTGGAAATCCAACTCTAAGGATGGTGAATCATCAATTCCGGCGGGAGGTCTTTTTGTCTCAAGGTACTTTGATCCTAAAGATAATCATAAAGAATCTGAGATCACTGGCAAAGATGACAAATCAATAGGCAAAGATGACAAATCAATACCACCGCCTACTATTCCTTCTGTTCAATTATATCGATTTAAAGAAATTGAAAGCAAAGCAGATGCGGATGGCTTACGAGAATTATTTGATGACATCTGCGGAAAAGAGGTTAGTGAATTATCCTCAAAAATTGATCGTTGTGTTAAAGCATTAGTAGATCAAAGTTCTGCCGTAATCGAAAGGGCAAGAACAATCGCAACGCTTACAAAAGATGGAGCCCCGCTTAGAAAGTATGCCGCTTTGCTTCTCGAATATCATCAGGCCAACAAGCCCGAAGTCCAGTCTCATTATGAGGCATTGGATAAGATAGAAATTGCTGGTAAAGCTGCAAAATCTTTTGTTGATGAATGGGAGGCCATTCAGGAAAATCTTGGGATTGGTGATGCCAGATCGTCTATTGAAAGCTTCTTTAATCGCTTGTCCAGCAAATGTTATGACGAGAGTGGCAATCTGTTTCCCTACTTTAATGAACTGGAGGGCTTGCTTAAAAGTGATTCTGTAAAGCCGGGTATAAAGGAGGAGATTCTTGATGCATTGTCAAAAATAGAAGGGCAACTGAATATTGCTCAAGGCATTCTGAGCGGATCGCATCAATCATTGCAAGCAAAATACCAAGATGAAAAAGACACTCTTGTTGGTAAAGGACTGCCCGTTGGAAGTAAAGATCGAGAGTCGAAAAAATTTGCGCTGGATGATGCAAAATCTGCACTGGCTGAATATCGCTCCGCATTAACTGGTTACAACGAAACCTGCTCTGAAAGAGAAGTGTTATTTTTGGAGTTGCAAAAACATTGCCAACGTCGTACCGAGTTGCGCGAACAAACTGCCGAAAAAATAACCACTCAATTGGCAAGAGACCTTGAAAATGCCAACCTTGTTGTTTTGGCTCAAGCGCAAGCCATGGCTGATCAAAAGGAGTTTGGAAAATGGCTCGAAAAATACATTGCTCCGCATATTGCTCGACTTAGACCTGCACGTATTAAAGCGCTTCTTGAAAAGGAAAACCTGATTCCATCTGCTCTCCGCGCATTGCTACATGGGGATAACAAAAAAAGCGATATTCTTTCTACTAGCAAAGCCAGCGCAACTGATGGCTTGGTCACCGCTGATGAGGCGGAGGAGATTTTCAAAAAAACAAGAGCTCGTGAAAGGTTTGACCCAGAAGTTTTGCAAGAAGATGTTGATGAAACCGTATGGAATGATTTGCCCAGTGAAATTAAGGAAGGTCTTTGGATGTTTTACGACGATGATGTGGCTGGCCAGCATAAGTTAAAACTTCATTATGTCCTTGAACTTGACCAAATTGTATTCGACGATATTCCTGTGATCCTGTTAAATGATCGGCCTTTGGATGCAGGTAGCAAGCCTCGACCGCTCAATCAACTATCTCCAGGGCAAAGGTGTAGCGCAATTTTGCCCATTCTTCTTCTTAACGGTGATTCGCCATTGATAATTGATCAGCCTGAAGATAATTTGGACAATAGTTTGATTCGCCAAGTGATCGTTAATGTGTTGGCATCAATCAAATTACGGCGGCAAGTTATCGTTGCAACGCATAACCCTAACCTTCCCGTTCTTGGAGATGCTGAGCAGACGATTGCCTTAAAGGCAATCGATGAAAACAAGTCAGAACTAGAAGCGCATGGCAACCTCGATCAATCTGAAATTGTTGGAAGAATCACGGACATCATGGAGGGCGGAAGAGAGGCTTTCCAATATAGACAAACTATTTACCAGCAGCATTGGATTGGGCATGTTGAGGTCGATCAGCTATAATTTTAACATGAGGTTTTATTTACGCATTGAAGCGTGGCATGCTACATTACGTAAATGGATAACGAATTAAATTCTTCTTCAACCGGGGCGGCAAACCGCTTTATTGATGCCAGGTTGGCAACGGGATTCGCCAGTTTTTCACTTGAAGAGTTGACGGATAAAACCGGGCTGTCGGTGATTGCCGCGAAAAATCAGCTGTTGCGCCTGAAAGGAAGGGCGGTTCGCGTTTCGCCACGGCAACAATATTTTTTGATTGTTCAGCCAGCGCATCGTACCGTGGGTGCGCCGCCGGTGACGGATTGGCTGGATGACTATTTCAAGTGGCTGGGGCAACCTTATTACCTTGCTTTGCAATCGGCAGCCGGTATTTATGGCGCAAGCCCGCAGGCGATTCAGGAGACGCAAATTATCACCAGTCTGCCGCGTCGCGAGATGGTGATTGGCCGCATCCGAGTGCGTTTTTTTGTGAAGTCGGGCATGGCAAAAAGCCTGACTCAGCCGCTTGCTAATGCCCATGCACCACTTACTGTAAGCACCCCCGAAACGACGGTGTTTGATCTCATTCGCTATGCGCCCAGTCTCGGCGGTATCGAACGCGCCGTTGAGACCATAGCCCCGTTGTTGCCACTCATCAAAGCAAAATTACTCAAGCAAATGCTGGCGGCTGAAGGCGAAACTGCCACCGCTCAAAGACTGGGTTTTATTCTGCAAGAACTTGGAGCCAATAGTTTCGCAACCATTGTTAAGGCGTGGTTGCCGCAGTCCTTGCAGCTTGTGCCGCTTTCAACCCACGTCAAAAGCGCCGCTACGGATTATCCGATTAGTCGTGACTGGGGAATTATTCATAACACGGGAAGTTTGCGATGACTCCGCTCACCCAGCGCGATATTCTTGCGCATCAACAGCAAGTGCCGTGGCCTAATCTAAGGCAAATTGAACAGGATTTATTGCTGTGCCGTGCCATGACGGCATTGTTTGATGATGGTTTTTTGAAAACACAAGTTGCCATGCGCGGCGGGACGTTGCTCCACAAGGTTCATCTTGCTCCTGCATCAAGGTATAGCGAAGACATAGACCTTGTTGTCATCGGTGACCGCCCGGATGAGCATGTTCGAAAAGCGATCAACCGCGTTTTGCTTGGTGTGCTTGGGCGTCCCACCAGTTCGGCATGGCAAGCGGTGAAGCTGGCGGTGAGAAATGCGGTCAAGCCGTCCAAGGTGCTGCGGGTGATTTACCGTGTACCTTCGGTGACCGACCCGAGAGGCACGCCGCTGGAGATTGTCATCGAGGCGAATGTGACTGAAAGAAAATCTTATCGCCCGATTTCTTTGCTGCCTTTTAGTTATCTTTTTCGCGATGAAATGGTCGCCACCACCGTCAACGGTTTTGAAATACACGAGATGTTGGGCACCAAGATGCGCGCTCTTTTTCAACGCAGGCGAGGTCGAGATTTGTTCGATCTCTACTGGGCATTGACCGAAGCTGGAACACCGGTTAATCCGGCGGAGATTATTGAGTTGTTCCTATACTACCTGCAACAAGAGGGTACCGTTGCCACGCGAGATGAATTCATCGGGCTGCTACAAAGCCATCTGAATGATCGTGGATTTTTAACCGACATGAATGCGCTATTGCGTACCGGCATTGCTTATGATCCCGTTGTGGCGGGCGATTTTGTTATTAGCAATTTGTTGCAGTTATTGCACGAATAACCACAGGGAAACTTCATGCAGCCTTTAATTCTTGCAGAACAAACCCGTCAGGGCGTGGCCGATTTTCTGGAGACGACGTTCCCTGCGACGACGCCGGGCTTTGAAGATTTGGTTGCTCGATTTATTGCTCAGCCAGGCAACCTGGCTAAAGGGCCATACGTCACGGTGGGATTGCCGTTCCGCAAACAAACCGGTGGCAAGAAAGCGTTTGACTGGTTGAGTGACAACTTCATTCCGCACGCACATCAAGCACGCTCATTCGCCCGCCTTGCTGGCGATACGCCGCTTTCTACACTGGTGGCGACGGGTACGGGTTCAGGCAAAACAGAGTGTTTCCTCTATCCGGTATTGGAACACTGCCGCCAGTTGCGCAAGGCTGGCCGACGTGGCATCAAAGCGATCCTGGTCTATCCCATGAATGCGCTGGCTACGGATCAGGCCAATCGCTTAGCCAAAGAAATCGTCACCCGTCCTGAACTGGCTGGCATCACGGCTGGCTTGTATGTGGGTGGTGAATCCGGTGAGTCCAGCACGACAGTAACTCATGTCGAGGGAGACCGCTACACCGTCATCACCGAGCGCGACCGGATACGCGAAGAGCCGCCGGACATCCTGCTCACCAACTACAAGATGCTGGATTTTCTGCTCATCCGCGCACGAGATTCCGAGCTGTGGCGCCACAACGAGCCGGATACTTTGCGCTTTCTGGTGGTGGACGAATTGCACACTTTTGACGGGGCGCAAGGTACCGATCTTGCCTGCTTGATACGCCGTCTCAAGGCAAGACTGCGCACCCCACCGGGTGCGCTGGCCTGTGTGGGTACTTCTGCAACATTGGGCACGGGTGGGACAAAGCCGCTGATAGATTTTGCGCGTGATGTGTTCGGTGAGCCATTTGACGAAGATGCGGTGATCGGCGAAGACAGGGAGTCGGTTGCGGAATACCTTGAAGATTGCTCGATTGAGTATGTGCAGATGCCGTCGGCGGCAGAGTACGTTACGCTTTCGCCTCTGGAACACGACAATGCGGAAGCCTACATCGCCGCTCAATATGGGTTATGGTTCGGCACGCTCACTGATGTAAAAACTGCGGCAACGCTACCGTTCAAGATTGAACTCGGGCGGCAACTCAAGCAGCATGTCGCTTTCCAGAACCTTCTCCGCGATTTGAATCGCCAAGGCGGGAAATCCGTTGCGATGGCAGATATGGTTGATGGCATTCGCCGCCGATTGCGGGATGCTGCGTCTGCTCCCGATGATTACCCGGAGCGCTGGGTGTTAAGCCTGCTTTCGCTTGTTTCCCACGCCGGAAAAGATGTGTCGGGCGGGACAGCACGCGAGGCATTCTTGAGCGTGCGGATTGAGTTGTGGATGCGAGAACTGCGGCGCATGGTGGCCAGTCTTTCCACTGAACCCCGACTCGTACACTCAGACGATCTGCCTGCCAAAGACAGGGAGAGTTATCTGCCCCTGATTCACTGCCGCGACTGCCATGCCATGGGATGGGGGGCTACTCTGACCAAGACCGATGGCAGTAAATTGAAAAGTGATCTTCAGGCTTTTTATGCGGCGTTTTTCAGTAACGATGTCAGCACGAGGTTCATTTTCCCTGCCGATGTTTCGGCACCAGTTAATCCAAAGAAGTTTGAGCGCAGGCAAGCCTGTCCTGTCTGCCGCACTTTGAATGGGCAGCAAGCAGTGGAATGCAGCCACTGTGGAAGCTCTGATTTGCTGCCGGTTGATGTGTCCAGCAATGAGCGCAAGGCGCGGCGCAACGGTGCTGCTTTCACTATCTCCCATCACGACTGTCCCTATTGCGACGGAGATCGCACGCTGACTATCGTGGGTTCACAAGCCGCAAGTCTGGCCAGTGTGGCGGTGGGGCAGTTGTTTGGCAGCAGTTATAACGCTGACAAGAAACTGATTGCGTTTTCGGACTCGGTGCAGGATGCAGCGCACCGCGCGGGTTTCTTCGAGGCGAGAACATGGCGACTTAATTTGCGCCCTGCCATGGCTCAGGTGATTCACGATGCGGTGGCGGCAGGAAAACCGCTGACACTGGCGGAATTACCGGCTGCGTTCAAAGACCGCTGGGAAAAGCAGTTAGGTGATAAGACTTACATCAAAACTTTCCTTCCCCCTGCCATTGCCTGGCTGCGGGATTACGACAAGCTCTTGCATCAGGACGTGTTGCCGACGGATGGTTATCTTCAGCAACTGGTGCATCGTGGCTTAACCTGGGCGATGCAGGGCGAATTTGCGCAAGACGCGCATGTTGGCCGCACCTTGCCGCGAACCCGGACAGCATCTCTTGCGTTCAATGAAAACTCCCTCGAAGCGGCAGCAGCAGAAGCGATGCAGTCCCTGCGCGGGAAAGTGGATGCCTTGCGCGAAATTTCTCAAGAAGAAGTGCTCGTCTTTATGCGCGGATTTTTGGCGCGCATGATGCGGGTAGGCGCGATCTGGGATGATTTTCTGGTTACCTATGCGAGGTATGGTTGCAACCTATTTGTGTACCGGAGCAATAATCCAGCCGAGTACGCGATGCTGAAGTCGCCGCGCCGCCCGAGGTATTTGTCGCTGTTGCCGTATAACAAATGCGATGCGGTCACGGGTGATGAGGCTGCGTTCTATCGAGATTGGGCTTTCAAGTCTCTCGATAATCTGAATCGCGAAGCATTCGTTGATGATTCTGTGATCGCTGATATTTATCGTGTGACACTTCAGGCGCTTGAATCCCAAGGTCTCGCACAGGCAGTGGAAGCCGAGCAAGCAGGCACACAGGTTTGGGGGCTGCGCCCGGATGCTTGTCATTTGCTGGATGTTTCTGCTGAATGGCGCTGCGATAAGTGCCACAACTCGGTGATTGACCATCCGACTACACCGATAGATGGAACGGTGTGCAGGCAACTCGGGTGTCACGGGCATTATGTTCAGCACACTGGAGGGCCAACTCAGTTTTACCGGCAGTTGTACCTGACAGCGGATATCAAACGGATACTTGCCCGCGAGCATACGGGTTTGCTTGAGCGTGGTAAGCGTGAGCAGGTGGAATCGGACTTCAAGCAAGGCAAAGTGAATTTGTTATCTGCCACGCCAACGCTTGAAATGGGTATTGATATTGGCGATCTCTCTGCTGTGTTGCTTTGTTCTGTGCCTCCCGCGCAAGCTAATTATCTACAGCGTGTTGGTCGTGCCGGACGAAAAACTGGCAATGCCTTCATGACGACACTCGCGGCAGGCCGTCCCCATGATCTTTATTTCTGGTCTGAGCCCAGGGAGATGCTGGCCGGCAATGTGGATTCTCCGGGCATTTTTCTGAACGCGTCGGCGGTGCTAGAGCGGCAACTGACCGCGTTCACCCTGGATTGCTGGGTGCGTGAGAACGGCGATAAGGCAAAGGTGCCGGGCAAACTGGCGGACGTGATGGCTGCGATTCGCAATAAAAATCAAACCCGCTTCCCTTATCCATGGCTTACCTATATTGACCAACAGAGCGCGACGTTGCTTGTTGCATTCATCGATATGTTCAAAACGGGAACGGATGGGTTAACCCCTGAAAGTGAAATATTTCTCGAAAAGTTCATCGAAGGCAAGGACAGTGATGAAGGCTCTCTCTCCTGGAAGATCGTCAATAGGCTGCATGGAGTAAGCAAGGATGTTGACGATTTAAAGAACCGCCGCAAGCGCATTGATACAGAGGTTGAGCGTATTGAAAAGTTGCCAGCAAAGGGTGAAAGCGATCTGCTTGAGTTGAAGGAAATGCAGAACGAGAGGGCTGCATTAACCAAGCTTATCGCTTCAATCAGTGATCGTGATTCGCTTCAGTTCCTGACTGACGAAGGATTGCTTCCGAACTACGCGTTCCCCGAGCAAGGTGTTCTCCTACATTCGGTAATTGTTCGTGATGATAAAAAGGTGGCACAGAGTGATGGCGATAGAGTTCTGACCTTCGAGTACGAGCGCCCTGGAGCGAGCGCCATTACCGAGTTGGTGCCCAATAGCGCCTTTTATGCAGAAGGTCGCAAGGTCACGATTGACCAAGTGGATGTGTCAAGAGACAAAACAGCCAAGTGGCGCTTTTGCCGTAGTTGCTCGTATGCTGAGCCTGAATCCATGGCAAGTGGACAAGCGAGTTGCCCACGTTGTGGAGATACCATGTGGTCAGATGCCGGTCGTGTACAGAGCATGTTGCGGCTGACCAAGGTGTACGCGAGGACGCTGGAGAGCAAGAGCAGGATTGGCGATGACGCTGATGATCGCGAGCGCCATTTTTATGTGCGCCAGGCTCTGGTTGATGTAAGCCCGAATGCGGTACGCCAGGCTTGGGCGATAGAGAGTAAAGATTTTCCTTTTGCGTTTGAGTTTTTGGATCGCGTGCGTTTCCGCGAAATCAACTTCGGTGAACAGACTGGGGAAGGCCAACCGATTCAGATTGCGGGCAATGATGTCCGCAAACCGGGATTCCTCATTTGCCCGGAGTGTGGAACTCTTCAGCGTCGGCGGAGCAGTGAAGAGACATGGAAGAACCATGCTTTGTACTGCTCTAAGCGTAAACAGCCGGAGGCAGCCACTCAGGAATGTGTCTTTCTCTACCGTGAATTCGATAGCGAAGGGATACGTTTGTATCTTCCCGAATCAACTTTTGGCGGATCAGAGGACTGTGTTCAATCATTTATTGCGGCATTGCAGATGGGCCTGGAAAAGCGTTTCCGGGGTTCGGTAGACCATTTGCGAATCGCGCGGGATATTTTACTTGCGCAAGGGCAGGAAACGCCGCGCCAGTATCTGGTGATCTACGATAGCGTGCCGGGTGGCACTGGGTATTTGAAAGAGTTGATGCGTGATGCCAGCCCTTTATTTGAGGTTTTTAAACTGGCTCTCGAATCACTGAATACCTGTGGTTGTATCAGCGATGAACATAAAGATGGCTGCTATCGTTGCCTGTACGGTTATCACAACAGCTACGAGCGTATCCATGTGTCCCGGCGCACGGCAGCCAGATTGCTGACAGAAATAGTTGGGCATCAGGGCGCACTGAAGCCTATCAAGACCATTGGTGAGGTTGTTGCCAATAACAGTTTATTCGATAGCGAATTGGAGCGGCGCTTTATCGAGGCGTTACGTCGCAAGCCTACGGATGGATCGCCACGTTTTGATGTTAAGGAAGAAATCGTTCGCGGTAAGCCGGGCTATTTTGTTAAAGCCTTGGACAGCGTTTGGCGTATTGAACCCCAAGTTGAGTTGGGCTCGGATAAGGGGGTAACGATCAAGTGCAAACCGGATTTCGTGTTCTGGCCGGATACAGCAACCGGATGTCTTCCTATCGCTGTTTTCCTTGATGGCTGGCAGTACCATAAAGACCGGATCGGGGATGACATCGCGAAGAGAATGGCGATTGCCCGCAGTGGAAAATTCACCGTTTGGTCGCTCACCTACGATGACATTGCTGCCTTTCTCGAACCGGGTGGAAGTATTCCTGAATCCCCGTGGGGATTGGCATTTAAGCAAGGGCAGGACTCAAGTCCTGTATATCAGCGATTCGGGATCGTTGATCTAAAGAATTTCCATACCATGACTGCGTTCGAGCAGCTTCGAGTACGATTGGCCGGGTTAACAGATGATCAATTACAGCGCATAGGTGTAGTGCTGTCGCTCCGTGTCGGTATAGAGCCATACCGTTCGGACGATTTCAGTGAGCTAAATTCCTCGCCTGCCGGACAAGCATTGGCAAACCTGCCGGTATTCGCTTGGCCAAATACGCCTGATTTTGGGCGATGCTGGTCGTCAGCGAGCAAACAATTCCAGATGGCCGTACAAACCTGCAAAACCGATCTGCAGAGCTTGCCTGGCAATATTGAAAATCGAGCGATTCAGCCTTGTGTGGTATTGAGGTGGGCGGATAACCCCGCCGTGGCGGAGACAGATCAGCGTCGGCTGTGGCAACAATGGTGGCATGCGGCAAATTTGCTTCTACCGTTGGTTAATACTTGGGCCGTGGCGGACAACGAATGCGATATTTCACCTCTATCTGCGTCCCCCATATTCCAGGCATCTTCTGGCATGACTGCCGAATGGGAAGAAGCCGCTGCATACGCAGCATCCGAAGTGCAGGGCTTGATCGCGTCACTTTTTGCAGAGGGGGTGATGGCACCTGTTGTTGGATTTCAACTGCTGGATGATAGCGGGTGTGTAGTGGCCGAATCTGAATTGGCCTGGCCATCAAAAAAAGTGGCTGTACTATTGGCCGGTTATGATGGCTCAATATTTGAATCCAATAATTGGAAAGCAGTCGTGATAGGCACTGAAGGTCTGGATGCAGCTTTGCGCGACCTATTGAGAGAATGAGGAGGACAATATGCAGCAGCCGATAAAAGTAGCGATATCAGATGACTTCCTGTGGTCTTTTGCTGCCATAGCAAGGGACAGGCAGCAGGCTGCAATTGAATTCCTTTCTAAGTTCCGCAAAAATCCCGCGTCACCAGGAATTAACTACGAGAAAATTCAGAGCGCTGCCGACCCCAATATGCGTTCTGTGCGGATTGACCAGAACTATCGCGGCATTGTTCTAAAACCCGATACGGGGAATGTCTATTGTCTGCTATGGATTGATCGGCATGACGATGCCTATGAGTGGGCGAAAACGCACAAGGTTGCGATCAATCCTGAAATTGGAAATATCCAGATATTTTCATCCACCCACGAACAACCTGTGGATGTGCCGCAGCCTTCCCTTGGACGTAACGATTTATTCGCCCAATTGAAAGATCGGGAGCTCCTTCGATTGGGGGTTCCTGCGGAGGCTTTGCCTATCGTGCGAGCGACAAGTTCTGAGGACGAGTTGAATGACTTGCAGAAGCGATTACCCGATGATGCCTTCGAGGCTTTGTTTTTCTTTGTGGCCGGTGAAAGCTACGATGATCTGATACGCGAACGGGAAGCGCCAGAAACAGTAGATACCGGAGATTTTGCCGAGGCACTGAACCGCGATACAACGAAGCGTCATTTCGTGGTGATTACTGATGACAGCGACCTGGAAGCGTTGTTGGCTGCGCCGCTCGCCAGTTGGCGGGTTTTCCTGCACCCCTCTCAGCGCAAACTTATCGAGCGCGACTGGAATGGCGCAGTTCGCGTTCTTGGCGGCGCGGGCACCGGCAAGACGGTGGTGGCTATGCACCGTGCGGTTTGGCTTGCCCGGAAGTTAAAGGATTTCCCCGGCAAACCCGTCCTTTTCACAACCTTCACCCGTACCCTGGCGGACGATATAAAAACTCAGATTGCGATGATTGCTTCGCCAGCCGAACGTGAACGGATTGAAGTCGTAAATATGGACCAATGGGCATCAGCGCTGTTACGGCGATTTGGTTATCGTCAGGAACTTTTGTTCGATGAGAAAAAGCGTAGGGATTTTTGGGCAAGGGCATTAACGCGCAAACCTGATGGTATTGAATATCCCGACTCCTTTTATCGAGCTGAGTTCGAACGCGTCGTACTACCGCAGGGTTGTGAGTCCTCCGAAGATTATATGAAGGCAACACGTATTGGTCGGGGCATTCAGCTTAGTCGGCCTCAGCGTGGATTGATGTGGCCAGTATTTGCCGAGTACCGGTCTCAGCTTCGAGCGGCAAACTTTCGTGAGCCTGAGGAGGCTTACCGGGATGCGCTCGCACTGTTAAAAATCGAAGGTGGATCGTTGGGTATCCATTCAATTGTGGTGGATGAGACACAGGATCTAAGCGCGGCAGCGCTCTCGTTATTGCGAGCGGCTGTGGAACCGGGGGTAAATGATTTGTTTATTGTGGGTGATGCGCACCAGCGAATTTATCGCCACAAAGTAACCTTGTCCAAGGTCGGCATCGATATTAAAGGACGTGGACGCCGACTTAAGATCAACTATCGGACAACGGACGAAATCCGTCTCTGGGCTACTGCCCGACTAGCCAACTGTTCTATTGATGACCTTGATGGTCAGCCCGACACATTGGTGGGCTACCGATCACTGACGCATGGCTCTAAGCCTGAAGAAATCTCGAACAATTCCCGCGAAGCCGAGCGCAAGTCAATCTTGGCTACTCTGGATCATCTGGATGAAGAGGGTTTTCCTCAGCGAAGTATTTGTGTCGTTGTCAGAACCAACGCTGAAGCAACTGAATATGCCAACTGGCTAGGTGCAGAGGGCAAGGTAGCGCTCAAGTTGGATAAGAACACTGGTGATGACCAAGATAGCCCAGGTATTCGCGTCGCAACCATGCACCGAGTTAAAGGTCTTGAGTTCGATGCTGTAATTATTGCCGGATACCGTGCCCCTGAATACTACGCAAACGAATATGCTGAAGATAACGATGCGGGTGTTCTGGTGGACGCGCTAACCAATGAGCGATGCCTTTTACATGTTGCTGCAACGAGAGCAAAAAAATACCTGTTGGTTTCAACAATTGTGGATTAGTGCAGTCTGACAGGAGCGAATTGTGCGTTTTATACATTGTGCCGACCTTCATCTTGACAGTCCGTTGCGGGGCTTGGAACGCTACGAGGGGGCACCAGTTAATGACATGCGCGAGGCAACGCGCCGTTCGCTTATCAACATTATTGATCTCGCTCTGGAGAGAGAGGTGGATTTTGTCCTGATAGTGGGAGACGTGTTCGATGGCGATTTGCTCGACTTTAATGCAGGGCTGTTTTTTGCGAATCAACTTCGCCGTCTCGCTGATGCCAACATCCGTGCTTTCATCGTCCGTGGCAATCACGACGCCCTGAGCAAGATTTCGAAAGCCGTGCCATTGCCGAAAAATGTGCATGTGTTCAAATCGTCAAAGCCTGAGACGATCGTTGATAAGAATATTGGCTTTGCAATTCACGGTCAGAGCTTTGCTACTGGAGTGATCACGGATGATCTTTCTGCCCAGTATCCGGATGCATACGCTGGACTCCTCAACATCGGACTGCTGCACACGGCGCTCGCTGGCCGTGAGGGGCACGAACCCTATGCACCTACAACGCCTGAACGGCTTGTCGGTAAGGGCTACCACTATTGGGCGCTTGGTCATGTCCATCAGCGAGAGGTTGTGCGGGAAAATCCGTGGATTGTATTCCCAGGGAATACCCAAGGAAGACACGCACGCGAACTTGGAGAGAAAGGCTGCATGGTTGTGGAAGGCGATACAGAGGATGGCATTCGTTCTGTCGAGTTCGTTGCGACGGATGTGGCGCGCTGGCAGCATCTGACGATTGATGCCACTGAAGTTGCAACTCTGGACGATCTTCAGGAGTCAGTCCAGCAAGCAGTGCGGGGCGCTGTGCTGGAATCAGGCGACCGTCTGCTGGCGTTGCGGTTCTCGATTGGTGGACGGACACCGTTGCACGGCAAGCTCGTCGGAAGCCCGGAAAGCTTTCGGGCAGATGTATGCGCATGGCTGAATGAAGCTTCAGGTGGCACGGCTTGGCTGGAAAAAATTAAGCTTTCTGTGTCAGCTCCTCTTGACCTTGCCGCTTTAGCAAAACGAGATGATCCGTTCGGCATGCTGTTGAAAAAGCTCGACGTGCTTGCTGCCGATCCAGAAGCATTGGCGAAGATGGCGGAATCCGTTCTATCGGAACTCGAACAGAAGATACCCGCCGAGTTGCGCGAGCGGGATTCGTCGCTAAAGCCACTTTCGCATGAGGTTCGCGCTGAGGCACTAGCAGCGGCGCGAGAAAGGCTGCTTGCCTCAATTTCTCTTGAGGGCGAGCAATGAGAATCGCACAACTCGACCTGAAGGCATTCGGCCACTTTACTGATCGTCGCATCACTTTCGATGCGGGAACTGATTTTCATATTGCTTATGGCCCCAACGAAGCGGGGAAAACGACAATTTCCCGCGCTTTAAAGGCTGCCCTGTTCGGCGTTCCTGAGCGGACAATCGATAATCATTTACACGCCAATCCCAACCTGCGTGTCGGTGTCGTGCTGGAGTTGGGCAGCAGTGAGCGGCTTGCAGCCATGCGGCGCAAGGCGCGCAAGAATAGCTTGATCAAATACGACCCGCTGACTGGCGAGGAACTCGGCGAGGCGATACCCGACGAGGTGCTGACTGCATGGATGGGAGGTCTGACGGAAGGTCTCTACACTTCAATGTTTGGCCTTGACCACGACGAGTTGGTCGCCGGGGGCAAGGCATTGAGCGAAGGGAAGGGGGAGCTTGGGCAAAGTTTGTTCGAGGCCGGAGCGGGGCTTTCTTCGGTCAGGACTCTGCGCGAGCGTCTTGCGAAGGAAGCTGATGATCTATTCCGACCTCGTGCATCAAGTTCGGCTATCCACAGGGTATTGGAGCAATACAGTGAGGCGCGCAAGGAAGCCAAGGCAGCACAGACCAAGCCGGCTGAATGGGAGTCGCTGCGAAAGGCAACTGAAGAGGCGCGGGCTACTTATGACGCGGCGAGATCGCAGCAAGAGGTACTTCAGCGAGAGGCACGCCGACTTGAGCGTCTGGCGGCCGTTCTGCCCGATGTTGCGTCGCGGTCGCTTGCGTTGGAGCGCCTTGCCGACTTGGGCGACGTGACCAAACTGCCCCCTGATGCTTCAGCCCTGCGTATGGGGGCGGAAACACAATTGCGGCAGGCAGAACAATCTGGCCGCGAGGCAGCGGACAACATGGCAAGGTTGCAGGCAGAACTGGAAGCCATCGAACTGCCCCAAACGATCTTGGACGAAAGTGGCTCGATTGAATCACTCTATTTCACGCTTGAAGCTTTCAGGTCTGCACGCGATGCAGCCGCGAGCGCAAAGGGCAGGGGAGAGCAGGCTGACGCTCGTATCGGCTCTTTGCTGTCCGCTATTAGTGAATCCCATCAGGACAATTTGCGTTCGTTGATTCCGAGCGCGACCTTGCGCGCCAGAGTTCAAAGTCAGGCCACAAAAGGCGCTACGCTCCAAACTGAACTGGATGCGTCAACCCGGCTGACCTCAACAACAAAAAGGGAGCTAGACGATCTGAATGCCGAGCTGTCCGAATTAGGGCTACAGGATGTGCCGACTTCAGTTGTCGACGCTATCAGCGTGTTCGAGTCTCAAGGTAATTCAGAATCAAAAGCCGAGGAATTAACCCTGCAAGCAGAAAGCTTGGGAGCCAGCCTGGCTCATGATGCAACTATGCTCGCGGACAGACCCATAGAGGCGCTCGTTTCGATGGGGATTCCATTGGCGGCAGAACTTCAGCACTTCCACGCTGCCCGTGAAGAACTTGAAACGAGGAGGCAGCTCCTCCGAGACAAGATAGAGGGGATCGAAAACGACATCGCAACGGTGAGCGGCGAGCTAGAAGGGCTTATGCAGCAAGGCGAGGTTCCTACAGCCGAACATCTTGCTGAGCAGCGCGGTCTTCGCGAAAGCCTGTGGCAGAAGATTCGCAGCAAGGTGTTTCCCGTACAAAACGAGCGTCAAGAGGAGGAAGTCCTTCCGACGGCAGCCGAATACGAGTTTTCAGTTCAGGCTGCTGACGTTACTGCCGACAGCCGATTTGCCGATGCTGCACGAGTATCGCAGCACTCGGAACTACTAAAGCGTCAGGCACAGATGCGCAATGTCATTGAACTGGAACGAGCGCGTTTGGAAAAAGTCGGCAAGGAAACAGGCGAGCTGAAGTTGCAATGGCAGGCACTCATCGACAAGTATGGCCTGCCTTCTCTCGGTGTTGCTGAGATGACGGATTGGCTGAATAAGCGTGAACTCTTTATGCAGCGCTACAAAGCCTATGCGGATGTTAAACATCAGGCGAGCATGGCCGACGAGCGGGCTGTGATGATGTGTACCAGCCTGTCCTCGGCATTGTCTGAGGCAGGGCTTTCTGCTTGTGGTGAGAACGAGGCGCTGGCTCAAGCAATAGGCCGAGCAAGGGCTTTCGTTGACCATGCGAACAAGGCTGCAGCCAGCCAAAAGGTGCTTGCCAGAAAGAAAAAGAGTGCCGAGGAAAAGCTTGCTGATGCAGTGGCTCAGACCGATAAATCCAAGAATCTACTGGAAGAGTGGAGAGTTAGTTGGAGTGACTCCATGCAGGCAATCCGGCTAAACCCGGACGCTGGCGGAGAGGAGGCTACCGCAAGACTTGGGCAGTTCGAGGACTTCGAGGATTCTCTTGATATGCAGGATGCGGCTCGCGCTGAACTCGCTACGACACAAGCAACAGTGGCGCGAGTTGAGGGGGAAACGGCACGTCTTTGTGAGGTGATACAGTACGACCGCGCGAATAGATCAGCCGATGCCGTGGTTGAAACATTTTATGAGCGATTGACCGAAGGAAAGAAGCTTGCGCAACGTCGAAAGTCTTTGGAAGAAAGAATTGAGGAGGCAGGAAAAGCGTCTGCTCAGTCGGATCAGATAATACGGCAGGCGAATCAGGAGTTGGCTAACTTAAAGTTTGCCGCCGGTTGTGAAACGCTCGCGGAACTGATTGATGCAGAAAACCGGAGCGCCGAATATCTGAAGCTGGAAAGTGAAATTGATGCTATCGAGGAAAGGCTGGTGACGGCCTCGGCACTTCCGCTTCATGAATTGTTAGCTCAAGCCGCCGGACAAGATTTGGTATTGGTTCAGGCATCGCTGGAGCGAGCAGTTGGAGACCTTCATGCATGCACACCGCAAGTTGAAGAGCGGCACGGGAAGTTGATCGAGGCAGAGGCGGCACTTGGCAAGGTTGATGGCGATGCGGTTGCGGCCGATGCGGAACAAAGGGCCGCAGATGCAGCGGCCAGGCTTTCCAATCTGATAACCGAATATGCGTCAGCTCGGCTTTCCTCCTCCATTATTTCGGAAGTTATCGAAACCTACCAGCAGCGCTATCAAGGGCCTTTGTTGGCGCGAGCCTCTGAGCTATTTGCGACTATCACCAGCGGGCGTTTTGCCAAAGTTGCGACGGATTTCGATGAAGATATGACAATCCTTGTTGGCGTTCGCGCTAATGGCAAGCGTGAAACCGTTGGCAATCTAAGCTCTGGAACCCGTGATCAGCTTTTCCTGGCATTACGCTTGGCCGCAATCGAAAGCCATGTGGGTAATCAGGAGCCAATGCCCGTGGTGGTGGATGACATCGTTATCAATTTTGACGACGCATCGGCGAGCGCAACCTTCAAAGTGCTGGCGGAATTGTCCAAGAAGACGCAGGTCCTATTTTTTACGCACCACGAACATCTGCTGGAAAGGGCAGCCAGTGCGATAGGTTTAGGATCATTCATAGCTCACAAACTATAGCTTGACCTCTGCTGCACTATTTACTGTGACAGGATACGAGACCTGAAGGCAGCGGGCGTTGTGTCTGCGCGAGAATGGTTGGTTGCTTCATGACCGCCCATAAATTGCAACACAGATTCTGCGCATAATTGCTCAGAACCCACCTGATTTTATTGTGCTTCCCACGCGACAATTGCTGCATGGAAGACATTCGATCCCTCAAGGCGTTATTCTGGTTTTCAGGCAAGATGGATGTGCTGTACGAGCATCTCTGCCGCCAGTACAAAACCTACATCTTGCTGCTGCTTGCCTATCTCGCTTTCTCGCTGCGCTTTGAGTTTGCCGTCAACGTAAGCCAAAGCCTGCCGGGCGCGCTGTACCTCATAGAGAAGGGTGACCTCCCCAAACAAGGGGAGTACGTCGCCTTCAACTACCAGAGCGATTTTCTGTACCCACAAGGCACACGTTTCTTGAAGCGCGTCATGGGCACAGCGGGCGATTCTGTCCAATTTCGCGACCACAAATACTATGTCAACGGGACATTCGTGGGTGAGGCAAAACCAACGACCAGCACCGGGCGACCGATTCGGGAGCTGGGGTTCAATGGCGTAATCCCTGCTGGACACTACTATGCAATGGCCGATCATCCGTTGAGTCTAGATTCCCGGTATGAAGCGGTTGGCCTGGTGTCAGCCAGCCAGATCATCGGCAAGGCGTTCAGGTTGTTCTGATTCATGGAGACTTTGACAGATCGGCTGCTGCGCAAATTCCGCTTTCTGCCGGGAGCGCACGATGCTGTGCAAATCAAACAGATTGCGTCTGCCAGGCGGATTGAAGACCTGCAAAGGATACCGCGCTATCCGCCATTCATGGAGGGATTGCCGGTGTATGCCCCCGCAGAACTGCTCGCCACGCAACACGAGCTCACGGGCGGGATTCACAATCTGATTGCCAACGCGGAGCTGCTGGCAACGCACTACAACCCGGCGATGTTGCGCCTTGCCGCCTTCGTTCATCTGTTGCCGGCCTCGCAAGCGCACCATCATCGCGGTGCGGGCGGGATGTTGCGCCACTCCCTCGAAGTCGGTTTATGGGCGCTGCAACAAACCGAGGGCAAGCTGATACGCGGCGTGACCACACCACAGCAACGACGGGTGATAGAGCCGCGCTGGCGGCTGGCTGTGTTTCTGGCTGGAATCTGCCACGATCTCGGCAAGGTGGTGACCGACCTGACTGTCACCGACCGCGCGAATGCGCAAAGGTGGCGACCTTACCACCAGGGGGTCTATGGCTGGGCGCTGTCGCAC
>Ga0209211_10002857_pt1 | contig 29035 bp, 22 predicted proteins | sample RifGroA2_FD_183992 | JGI IMG/M metagenome (GOLD analysis project Ga0209211, IMG submission 183992) | Groundwater microbial communities from Rifle, Colorado, USA - Groundwater A2 (SPAdes) (version 2) | ecosystem: Environmental > Aquatic > Deep subsurface > Groundwater | place: Rifle, Colorado...
AACCGAAGGCACTGGCGATCTCCACGCGCGTCGGCGGCGCACCAAGCACCTCCAGCGTGTTTTTGATGAAATCAAGAATTTCCTGCTGACGTGGCGTGAGTTTCATGGCCGGCCTCCGCGAATAATCGATGACTGTATTTTTGTACAGTAACCGGTTTTTGGCAAGCGAAAATTCAGCGGTAGCGGCAATCAGAGGAGGATCGTGGGCCATGCCTTGTCGCCTTCTTCAACACCCAGGACTTTCTTTGGCCGGCAGGCGGCCGGGAATTTCGAGACTCCTACGGTCGACCGGAAATTTTGGCGAAAAATGAAATCTCCGTCAGCGCAGTCGAATACTGCCTACGACTGCATCCCACCATGCAAGTGACTCTTTTTCGTTTAGCGAAGGGTCAAGGTAGTCGTTACTATCCTTAACTTGCTGGCCGCCAATCGACATGCTGATAGCGAAAACCGGACGGTTGATTTTTGAGGGTTCGGTGACCAACGTCTCGGCGACGAAGTGGCGTTGAACTTTACCCCGCTCCTTGCCAGCGTCCAGCAACTCCTCACCCGCTCTACCGGCAATCTGTCGTTTCCCTCGGCGTAAGGTGGACGATGAAAAATCCAACGCACGCAACAACCCCGCCTTGCCGTCGACGCGGTGTAGCAAGCCACCATCGCCCTTTTCTGGCAGCGAGTTCATGTCGATACTAAATAATACGTCCGGGTGTTTCTCACTCTTGAAGGTTAGCGAATAGACCTCACCATCCTGCTTGGCGTCGATGACCGCCGTACCAAGGCAGGAAGCCGTTCCTGCCTGCTCATGTGATGCCGCAAACCGGGTATTTTTAGCTACGTTAACGAGTTGGTTTTCAACATATTCAAGCGTACGGCTGTCTCTCGAATATTTAGAACGTTCCAATCGAACAATGGCTTCACCACGCTGAGCGTAAAGATAAAGAACGAAGGACTCTAGAGACATGGAGTTCTTATACGCCTGAATCAACGTCGAATTCCTGTCCAATTCCTTGACCATAGCCAAACGATTCTTTGTCGGCGTTTCAAAATGATGTTGGCTCTGAAATTCATTGCTTGCCTTCCTGACGAGGTTGTTGAATGCCGGCAGCTCGCCCCGCTGCTGCGGCGCCGTCACCTGAACCTTTTCAAAATCCTTGCCCAAGCCATAGTACAAGGTCAGTTCGCTGCCTGGCGTCATGACATATTCTTCCGGCAGATCGATCAGGTAGCGCCCGATGCAATGGGTACGCATAGTAGGCATTTGAATGGTTTTGTTCATAAATAGTCCAGAACCGGCATGTGAAATGGGAACTGCAACGGCCAGCACTGTAGCCGTTAGCAACGCCTTTAAATGGCGAAAAATCGTCATCCTGGCACCTTGGCAGTGCCCACAATCTTGTTGATGGCAAATAAGCAGGCCCGCTGGACGCCTTCATTCTTGTATGCGGGTTCGTGGCCGAAACCGGTCAATTTGAACTGCTGACGAATATTGTTCTTGCCTTCATTCATCGGCGCTGCGCCGGAGCTTTTAGGCACCGTGCCATCACCTTCACCATCCTGAAGTTCGCAATGCAATTCCCAATAGCTACTTTGGTAGGTTATCGGCATGCCTTCGCCATACGACGGACTGACTTCCAGTTCACCACCGACATATTCCGGGGTACTCCCTGCCCCCCGAATATCGCTATGCGGCATGCCCTTGACGCTCTCCTGGCTGGGCGGAGCACCTCGATTTGGCGCAATTCCTTTTTTGGCACGCCAAGTTACTTTTTCAAAGCTGGGCTGCTTCTTGTCAGCGCCGTACATGACGTACGTGTTCGGGTGGTATTTACCAAGAATTCTCTTATGAAATAGCTCAGTGAATTCGATGTTGTTCTCGTAGCTCGACCAATCGATTGGTGCGCCCTCTTTCGGCGACAACCATGCTTCATTGACCAAGCCCCACCACTGGTTTTTTTCCCGATAGATCTGGTCATACGACGTCTTCCCGGCTTCGGGATATTCAAGCAGCTTTTGCCCCTGATCGCCGACAATTTTCAACCAGCCGGGTGCATAGGTGTGTGCGGGCAAAAGTTGCAAGGCACCAGGCGCTTGAGCAAAGACAGCGGTGACTTCCTGCCCGGTACTGCCGATCACCAGACCCGCCCCGAAATCCTCATCGCGCATGCCAATTTTGCAACGTCGATAGGCAACTGCCGCCCCATTGGAAGGCATGACGCCATGGACGATCCCAACGATCTTGTCGGCCATGCCGTCGAGTTCAGCACAGGCTCTAGCCACCAATCCCCCCATAGAGTGCGTCACTAAAAGCACCTGCTGGCAGCGATACTGCCCTTGATTGTTTTTCCGAATAATTTCAGAAATTCGTGCCTGCAATCTTTCTGCAGCATTGTCATTACTATCCAACCAGTTATAACCGCAGGCATAAACCGGCATCATAAACCTGGCCCGCGCAATCAGATCGTCAGTCCTGATCGGTTCGAATGGCTGCTTCTCGGCACCGAACGGCTCTCCGCGCATGCCCATCTTGATGCCGGGAAAGAGTTTGGGCTTATCGCCCGGCTTGGGCGGCGCCGACAGGGTTGCTTCAGCCTGGTAGTAGTCGTACCAGAGAGCGGGATTGCCCTCGGCCGGGTTCAATTGCTCTTCCAGCCAAAGCAGATACTTCTGGTAGGAGCCTTCTCCAACCTCACCCCAGCCTCGCTCCCTGTATATCTTCTCCGAGTGTTTTCCGTTCTTCGGAACACGTCCGCTATCATCCACCTCGCTACGCGCCGGATGCAGCAGTTGCTGGCGAGGACCAGGCCCTTTGGTGGCGAACTGTTTGAGCATTCCCCATGGAATACCGCCAATCCCGGTATCCAGGCGCCAGACGGGCTTACCGTCTTCTTTTGATTTCAGATTCGAACCCATGATGCCCGGCACGAAAATCACCGGCAACACATTGAATGGCCCGGCAATGAGGCGAACCGTATCGGTCAATCTTGATGAAGTTAGCGTCCATTCGAAAGTCGGTTTCCCGGATTTGTCTATTTGCGCTTGCTGGTTGCGCTCAGGAGGAACTGCGGCCATTAGTTGCCTCCCCCACCAATTCGTCCGAGTACACGGATCGACAGTTTCTCGATATTGAATCCCTGCTGCAGCGGGATCATGCCTTGAGTATCGGTTACGACAGGGGTTTTAGTGCCATCCGGCTTGATGATTTCGAGTCTCATATTGGCTAACGGATCACCGACGGTATCGGTTAACTGGAATTTTTCGTCAAACAACATCGATTCGCGAGGCATTTCTGGCAGCGCAAATGATGCATTCTCCGGCCCCCCAAACGATTTCTTACTTGCCTGCACCGTAATCGTCCCCGGACACTGCACGGTAATCCCGCCATCGATGGTGATACTCGCCCCGCCTGAAACTGCGAGGTGAATCTTCTTGGCCGCCGCGAAGTCGATGTGCTGGGTGGCGGAAACGAGTTTCATATCTTTCCTGGCCATGAACTTCATCTCGTCGCTTTGCGCTTGCAGGTCGATGTCGTTCTTGGCGGCGATGAGTTTGATGCCGGTGTTGCCTTCGCCCGGTTCGATGGCGCCGGCGACGAGGCCGATGGCCTGGCCGGTGTGGATGCGGGCTTTGCCGGCGATGGCGAGGTTGGTGTCTTCGCCGCTTTCCAGGATGAGGAGTTCGCCGTTGGCGAACTGGAGGTTTTGTCCGGCGATCTGGGTGATGCCGCTTTTCCCGGCCTGAAGAATGACGGGGTCGGTGAGGTGGGGTTGTTTGTCTTGCCCGGCGGCGGTGTTCTTTTGTTGGGCGTCGCTTTGGGCGGTGTGCTGATCTTGGCGGTCGACCATGCCGCTGGATACGGTGTGCAGGGCTTTGATCGGGGCGGCTTTGTCGTCGATCCGGCTTTTGCCCTGGCCTTGGCTGCCTTGGTGGCCGGCAAGCTGGACGGTGTGGTGGGTGCTGGCGGCCTGGTTGAGGGTAGTGGCGAGGGTGTCGGCTTGTTTGAGGAGGGCCATGGCGGGGGCCATGTCGCCGGCGCCTTGCCGGGTGTCGGGGTGGGGCCAGGTGGTCATGACGAGGCCTTGTTGGGCGCGCAGGGCGCCCCAGGCGTCGGTGCGCAGTTCAACGCCGGTGCCGCGCAAGGAGCCGCGGTAGTTGTCGGCCTGGTGGATGAGGTGGCCGAGGTTGAGTTGGCTGCTGTGTTGGGTGGTGGCGAGTTGCAGGCGTTGTTGCTGGTCGGTGTCGTCGAGGACGAGTTGGTTGTAGCCGGTGCTGCCGAATTCCTTGCTCTTGAAGCCGCTGAGCGCGGCAGGGTGGCCGTGGCTTTGGGCGGCCCCGCCGTGCCAGGCGGGGCTGTTGCCGCTGGCGGTGTTGCCCTGGCCGCTGGGGTGGTGGTCGGTGGCGGGGTCGAACAGGGTGTTGGGTTCGCGGGTGTCGCTGGCGTCTTGGCCGCCCGGGGTGGCGAGGCTGCCGCCCTCCCCCTGGCCGTTGTAGAGGGTGCCGAGGAGATAGGGGCGGTCGATGTCGCCACCGAGGAAGTCGATGAGGACTTCTTGCCCGATCCGGGGGAGCCATTGCCAGCCCATGCCCGGGCCGGCTTGCCGGCTCATGACGCGGATCCAGCAGGAGGATTGACTTTCTGGCGTCTCGGCTTGTTGCCAGTGGAAGCGAATCTTGATGCGGCCGAGGGCGTCGCACCAGAGTTCGTCGGGGCCGCTCGGGGTGGTGCCCCCATCGGGACCGACGACGAGGGCGGTCATCGGGCCGAGTGCGGTGGGCCGGGGGTTGAGGCGGGCGCCGCTGCGGTCCTGGAGTTGCGGCCGCCAGGGCTTTGCCGCGTGGTGGGCGTCGAAGCGGTTGCCGTAGCCGCGTTCGGCGGCGAGTTTGAGGAGTTCGGGGTCGAGGTGATCAGGGGCGGAAACCGGCTGGATGGGGTCGCCGCCGCTCAGGTGGGTGTCGACCGGCGCGGTGAGGTCGGCGAGGCGCTGGGCGATGGCGGCGATGGCTTCGCCGCTGAGGTTGTTGATGCCGACATGGGTGATGTCGGCGGCGAGGTATTTGTGTTCGAAGGCGGCTTGCTGCGTATCGGTGGGCAGGCCGATGAGGTCGAAACAGGTGCCGGGACGCAGGCTGCGCACGGTGCTGCGCGCCAGCCAGGTGCGTTGGCGGGTTTCGCGGGCTTCCATGGAGAGGCGGCCGTAGCGTTCGGCTTCGCCGGCATTGGCCCAGGCGTAGAGGCCGGGGTCGTCGTAGCTTTCGAGGACCGGGGCATGCTCGCCGCCGATGGTTTGGGCACCCGGCACGTTGAGGGTGACGGCTTTTTTGGCTTTGTAGTCGTAGCTGATGGCGCTGAGCACGCTGCTGGTCAGACGACGTTGTTCGCCGAAGGCAACGATGGCGTCCTGGGCTTCTTGCGAGTCGGCGCGGTGATAGCGCAGTCCGCGTCCGCCGTTGGCGGATTGGGAGAGGATGTCTTCCGGGAAACGCTGGCTGTCGGCAAAGAGCCGCAGACGATGGCCGGCCGGGGCTGGCTCGTCTTCTTCAACACACCAGCCGATGCCTTCTTCGGCCAGCAGGCGGGATATGAAGGTGTAGTCGGATTCGCCGTATTGCACGCAGTAGCTGCGCGGCCGGGTGTCGGCGAGGAACTCGCTGACTTCATCACTCCATTGCCAGGCGGCGACGTCGGCGTAGTCGGCGAAGACTGCTTCAATGATCTCGATGACGGTTTTGTCCTGGAAGACACGGTTATGACGGCCGCGGCTGAGCAGCCAAACCCAGGGGACGAGGGTAATGCGGTAGCGGGCGAAGCCGCCGTCGCTACCGAGCTTGCTGGCTGAACGGACCAGACCGGTACGGGTGGTTTCGCTGCCGTCCGAGAGGCGAGTCTTGAGACTGGCGGCGCGCCCCAGAAACTGCTTGAGTTCGAGGTAGGCATCAGTTGCCAGCAAATCGACATGAATTTCAAAGCCTTCGGACAGCGATTCCCTGCCCCACCAAGCTTCGACTGAAATCGCCGGTCCGCCTTCTCCACGCCAAGTCAGTTCATAGAGACGCGTGTCAGATTGGAATACAGAGAGCATAGTAGTTCAACAGACCTTAAGCCGGGTAAGCAGGAGCGGACCCGAAAAGCGATCCAAATGGCATGCAATTTTAAGTCATGCCCATATTGCATGAAATACTTTTTACAGCCTATGCGATAAGTATTTTTTCTGTGAATACGCCATTTCATTGTGTTGAAAGCGAATTGACTACATATTTAACGCGATCCAGAGCGATCTGACCGATAGTCGATCAGTATTGAAGAATAGAGAGAATCCTACGGTCAACCGGAATTTTTGGCCAAAATCGAAACAACTTACCCCGTATTTCGATCAGGTTGGCTATATTGGTGCATGCAAATCCACATTCACGAGCTATGCGTATAAACTATCCGACTTTACATTTATCTTCTAAATCATGGATATTGCATATCTTCTACAGCCGCTTTCCTCGCCTGCGGGGCCGTGCGGCGATGATCTGATTTTTTCGTCCGAGTTCGACGAAATACAGGAAGCGCGCCGTTTCGATGACCCGACGATTTCCCAAGGGGAGTGGGTCACTGACATCAAGGAAGCGGACTGGCCGGCTGTCGTCAGAATTTGTGAACACGTGCTTGCCAACAAAGCCAAGGATTTGCGCCTGGTTGCCTGGCTGACTGAAGCACGTTGCAAGATCGATGGCCTGGCCGGGCTGGCCGATGGCTACACGTTGTTGGGCCAATTGAGCGAGAGCCAGTGGGACCACCTCCACCCCTTACCGGACGACGGAGATATCGAACAACGCGTCGGCGTCCTTGACTGGCTGGTCAACCAGACTGCCCGGTTGATTCGCGAAGTCCAGGTGACCAATTCCAGCAAGGGAAAGTTCTCGTTAACCGACCTGGAGTCGGCTCGCGTCTCCGCCAAGAACCTTGAGCGCGACCCCGGCATGGCGGAAGAAATGGCCCGCAACGCGGCGCTCACGGTCGAACGCTTCGAGGCAGCGGCCAAGGACACTCCACGCCAGCAATTTGACGACAAGCTGCATGCGGCCGAGCGCCTGATGATCGCCATGGTTTCGGCTCAGACCATACTGAATGCGCGGATGGGGGAATACGCGCCCTCTTTCGGCCCTTCACTGGATGCGCTCGATGATGTGAAGCGATTTTTGCAGCGCCGCGCCGGCCCGTCAGCGGCCACCAGCCCACAACTTTCAGGAAAGGCCGCCATGCCCGCCGCCACTCAGGCCTGCGCCGACATCAACGAACACGCTTCGGGTTCCGCTGCATTCGGCGGGCCGGTACGCTCTCGCGAACAGGCGATCCAGCAATTGCAGGAAATTGCCATCTTCTTTCGCCGCACCGAACCACATAGCCCGGTGGCCTACCTGGCCGAAAAGGCCGCCAAGTGGGGCAGCATGCCTCTACATGAATGGTTGCGCACGGTGGTCAAGGATGACGGCGCCCTCCTCCGCGTCGAGGAGTTGCTCGGCGTCGCCCAGAATAACGAATAAGGCATCTCGCCTATTGCCCCCCCCGCTTCGTGCGGGGATTGTTTATTTCTGAACCAGCTTGAATTCAATCCGCCGATTTCTCGCCCGCCCTTCGACAGTATCGTTCGAAGCCACCGGTTGGTCAGGGCCGACCCCCGAGGCACTCAGGGTTTCGGCTGGAATCCCCTTGCTTGCGAGGTAGGTCCGCACTGTATTGGCGCGCGCCAGGCTAAGCACAACATTCCCCGGGCGCCCACCCTGACTGTCGGTATGCCCGACCAGCATGATTTTCGGCGTGCCGATTTGCCGGATGGCGCCATACATTTCGTCGAGGACAGCCTTTCCGAGCGGGGTCAGATTCGCCGAGCCACTTTCGAATTCGACAACCCGATTCGCCAGGGTTTTATCGAGGACATGCTGAGCTTCACCGGCCGGTGCTACCAGAGCGTTATCGATCGAATACGTCGGGTTCAGGGAACTCGCCATTTGACTAACCACCTGCTGCCGCTGTGCCTCATTGGCGACACTTCCCTTCAAGGCGATATGTGTCCCGTTAACCTGCATTTGCCCTTTATGGACCTGCTTTAGGTTGTCGGTCAGTATCTTGGCCATGTTCTCCGTCCAGTTCGGTGGCGGAACCACCCCACCGACCTCCAGCTTGTCAACGACGTTGGCCGCACCGTAGACACTGCGGAGTCGCTCAAGAATCGCCACCTTGGAAGCCTCGTCGGGAACGGTGCCAGACGCTATGGCCCTGTCCACTTGTTCCACCGTCTTTTCCTGGGCCAGCACAGAACCAGCTCCCAAACCCAGCTGAAAAGCCGAGCACATTGCCAAAATCAGTATGCGGATCATGATGTTCATTCGCCGAGGAAAACTTCGCGGAAAGTATTGATCGCCTGTTCAAGCGAAATGCCGGGTTGGGCCAGGTAAGACGATAGCTTGGCTACCCCGTAATCACTGGACAGCGCAGCCTGATCCTCTATCCATTCCGGATCCACCAGGACTATCAGGCGTTCGCTCATCGATTCAGGCAAAACGCTGGCAATCAGGGTTTGCGGAGACGATCCATTGAAGCCGACAATCATTCTTGGATTTTCTGCACGGCGCTCAAAGATCGCCTGCAATTCGACATTCGTTCGCCGCAAGAATGCGGTTATCAGATACAACCACAAGCCGGCTACCAGGTTCCGGTTACGCTCGTCAGCAGGCAGCGGCAAGACAATTTCCTTGTCGATGGAAATGCTGGTTTGCCCAAGAACCGGGCGCATCAAAAGGCCAATGGCCAGAATAATCCTTCGAACCGCATCCGGCTGGGAATTTCCCAACAAGCCCTCGAGCGAACTCAAGGTGTTGCGTCGAACAAAATTCCCCAAGGGATCGGTTTGTGTCGCCAGGTCAAAATCCTCGGCACAATGGACAGAGTCGAACTCATTCAATACCTCGTTGATCTCCGCTCCAACAATGGCCGCTTCCGACAAACGCGCCAATGAGCCAAAGGATTGAGCAAGGCCTACAGGAGCACACCGAAACATCAGTGCGTCATCGCGTTCAATCGTTGCCGCTGCGATGAATGGAAAACGACGCCCGGACGAATCGACACTGGGGCGCAAGTGCCCGACGACAGACAAGCGACTGCGCGCGCCGAGAAAGGCAAAATCAACCGGCACCGCAGCATCGTAGGCCATCTTCCATCGAGGATCATCGGACAGGCGCTCCATGCCTTGGGACACCCAGCGATCAAGCACGCTGATCAACTGATGCTGCCCTACCCCCTTCACGAAATCCCCACGAGAAGGAATCTTGCCAAAGCAGGTGGCGACAGAAGGAAGACCTGTGCTCATTGCACACCTCCTGCCAACTTGTCAGCACCACTTTCCGATGCTGCTACCGACGCATCGGCGGTGGTGGCGGCCAGATGCCGGCTCGCGCTGTCCGCCACCACCGTAGCCGGCAGAACGAGCCCAGCCAGACCACGACGGCCGCTACCGCTACCCCCTCCGCTGGCCTGAACCTGCGCACTGCTGACCACCTTCAGATCGATACCGACCTCGACCCCGTCGGCCGCCCACACCATACGGAACGACTCGTCAGCCTGGCGTGTCCGCTTGGCCGCATTGATCATTTTCTCCAGGCCGAAACGACCGGGAATATTGACCACCTCGACGACCTTCCCCTCAAAGGTCGTCGCGACGATTTTAGCCCCGGGGGCACTGCTCGGATTCGGCCAAACAAAGTTCGCCCATTGCGCGAGACCATTGCGATAGCTCAGCTTCTGCCCATCAATTTCAATGACGTAACCAGTCGTCCCCGGCGACGGTTGCGGCCGGACCATGAAGACCGTCTGGGCCTGACCGCCGCCAGCACCAGCTACTGCCCCCGCATCGTTGGCAGCCCCTCCTTCAAGTGGAGAAACCCAGTTGGCAAAGTCGCTCATGAATTCGGCTTGTAGCGTCAGGCCGAGATCACCCCACGTCCGCGGTGCAATGGTATTGCCACGACGTACCACCAGTGGACCCATTGTTGTTTCCACGAACGTCGAGATCGCTCCTTCCGGACCGAACATTTGGGCGATTTCGACTGGCGATGCTTCGATATTCGATTTGCCGGCAAATGGATACTTGATCGCCAATTTGCGGTTGAACGGTTCATATACCTGAGCATCCCAGGTTTTGTTCAGCTCTGCGGAAGCGGGCTTGATCACCGAAGCATATGACTGCAAGAGCGGACGCACCAGTAGCGGACGAAGAACGGCACGCTGCTTGTCGGGCAAGCCGGTCAACATTTGTTCGTCAACAAAGCGCAAGGTTTCCGACATTTCGGAGTTGTTACCATCCAGCGTCTCACGCATTAACTTGAGCGCTCCGGGGCCGGGATCTCCTTGGTTCTTCAACTGGTTCAGCCGCGTACGCAATTTCGAAAGCTGCTTGAGGTAGGTATCGACCAAGGGTTCACCCTTGTCGCGCGGGATGACCAGGCGGCCAAATCCAGCAAACTCCTTGCCGATAGGCCCCATCGGAATTTCCGCCTGTTTAGCCGAAACATTGACATCAAGCTGTACCCGGCTGGGCGACATCTGTAACACCGACCGCTTGAACCACTCGACAAACCCCTTTTGTGCACGCGCCATGCGGAGATTGGCCATGGCCGGGTTATCCCACGCCGTCTGGTCGAAGGTCACCTTGATCAAGGTGCCCACCGGTGACATCTGGGGGTCGCCCAATCGATCCATCGCCGCTACAGCTTCGGGGAACGTCTCGAAAGTGACGATGCCGATACCTTGTACAAATTGTTTCCATTCCGCCGCGTAGTCGCTCTTGTACATGGCAATGAGCGACTTCTGTATCTGCTCGGGACTCCCCTCTAGAGTCAGGTCATCCTTTGTCGACGTCTTCAGAACCCAGTCGGCATTACTCTGTTCGTTGGTCGCCGCATCCTTGATGGCTTGCTGTACGTATTCACGCCAAGCCTCGACGGTAAAGGCACCGGACACCACGTGACTGCCAGCGACCAGTCGCGAATTCTCCGGGCCAACGATATTGGCGACCGTCAGCGGTGCAAAGCGGGTTGAAGCCCTCGCCTTTATCTCTGCGTACACGCGCTCGGCAGCAGGCATGCCGCGGACAACCTGGCGCAATCGGTCACGAACTTCATCGACTAATACAACGTTATTCGCAATGGTTGGCCACTCAGGGTCATTGGCGTGCTCGAGATGGAACGTCAAAATCTGTCCCGCGACACGGATCATCTGCTCGCGCGGCATGGTTCCCCGGTTCGACTCCAGCCAGGATCGCCAGAAGCGTGCGATCTGGTCCGAAAGGTGACCGACGTCGATATGATCGTGGCTGGAAAGCATGAGATAGGCTTTCAAGGCGTTATAGCCATCCTCGACATCCGAAGGCGACGCCGCCTTGTATTGACTGCCGGTCTGTTTTGCCTCGTGCTTGCTTTCGCCTTTTGCCTTCAAGCGATCGCCTTGCGCATTCACCTCATGGAGGAACGCCTCCAGATTGTCTTTCACAGGAACCAGCATGACGTTGCCGACACCCGAGAAATACTCTCGACGCAACACTTCGACCATGCGCCCCCCTTGGTACAAACCGAGGCCAATCGAAACCGGGTGGTCCTCGTTGAATTTCTCCAGTTGTGCCAGCCTGTCCTGGATAATTTCAAGTGCCTCCAGGCGTGATTGCAGGTCGATGCGTCCCTCCTGAATCCTGACCGCCTTGGCGACATCCTGCTCGACATTGGCAAGCAGGCTAAGGTTGTTGAAATACGACCAACTCCAGCCGCCCAGACCCAAGCCAAAAAGACACAACGTCCCGAGCACCGCAAATTGGCGAATACGCGCTTTGTGCTTGGTGGTGTGCTGCCGAACAAGATTCCGGTCCGGGAAAATAACCTTCGAAAAGAGCTCTTTGAGAAAATAGCCATGGCTCAACGTCGTGTGGACCTGACCATTTCCTCTGCCCTGCAGCGCAAATTTGCGCAAGATGCGGTCGTTGGTGACCGGAGTAACTTCATTTGTCTGAATGGCCGAGGTGACGTAAAATCCTCGAAAAACCGGCTTGAACTGGAATGGGTTGTCCTCGAACAGTGTCGCCACAAACGCCCGTAGCGCAGGCTTGATGGCCGCAAACTCCGACGGGAACGTTAATAGTCCCGGCGGGGTGTTCTCACCTTGCTGACGAGAGATCTGAGCCACACTGAGGGCACGCAGGCCATCGTACATTTCGTCAAAATGCTGGTCGAACAGGGCAATCAGATCATTTCCACCTGCACGCTCGTAGGGGATCGTTGCCCCCCAGACACGATCGCGCTCGTTCCAGTCCAGATCGACAAAAAATTCGTGAAACCCGGGAATGAGGTCGACCTTGGTGAACAACACGTATACCGGGGCAAAGACCTCCAGTTTCTCTGTCAGCTCCTGAACCCTTTGGCGCAAGCTTTTCGCAAGGCTGATAGCAAACCCTGGCGCGTTACCGATCAATTCGCCAATGCTTACCGTAACGATGATGCCGTTAATCGGGGCTCGTGGGCGGTGTTTCTTGAGCAGTTTTAGGAAGCCAAGCCATTCTTCGCGATCTTCTTCGTGAATCGAATAACGCCCTGCGGTATCGAGCAGGATGCCTTCTGTCGTAAAAAACCAGTCGCAGTTTCTTGTCCCGCCAATCCCTTTGATAATCGCGTTGCCACCGTCATCGAACGGGAACTTGAGGCCGGAATTGACGATAGCCGTACTCTTGCCTGCCGCCGGATTGCCGATGGTCATATACCAAGGCAGTTCGTACAGCGCCTCAGCTCCAGACATCTGACCAAGCTTTGATGTCTTTATGGTTTTGACGGCATCCAGCATGCGCTGGCGCAAAGCCTGAATCTCGGCGGACGAATCGGGAGCGGCTTTCTTGAGCGCTTTTTCTCCCTGCTGTTCAAGCATGGATCCAATATCCTCACCAGCTTTTCGTGCTTTCCGTTTCCGATGCAGCCAAACGACCAACCAAACAGTGACAACTACTCCGCTGGCAATCGCCGCCCAAAGCAGAGCAATTTTTAACGTATTCGCCCCGAGAAAAAAGAATGCGGCAATCGCAGCAATACCAATAAATGATAGGAAACGCGAGTCGGTTAGGTAGTTTCGAAATTGGAACATTGGCTATTGTTTCTGATCAGGTATTGGCGGAGTTGAATGTGGCTTTTTGCGCTAAAGGTGGAGATACCAGCAAAACGGCGCGTTCAATCGGGTGCTGGTTACTGATTAGCAAGACATGAGCGTCCTCGGCCAGCGCTTTGGCATGGGCACAAGCAAGAGCAACCAATCCGCCGATCGGCGACAGTGCCCCGCAGGACGCTCCGACGGTGGAGCAGTCTTCAATAGGATCCAGATGAGCAAATGCAGAGCCGAGGCCATCCAGAATTTCTGTCAGATGATCGGCGCGGTGGTCCGCATCGGCCACAACCGCAGCAATTGCCGAGTGCTCGACCCCCGTGACATCCAGTAAACCGGATATCAATTGTTCAACGGTCTTTCCACGAATGCGTCCGCCACTACCTAAAGGCTTGTCTCGCACGCCCAGCGCCACCCGACTGACAACCGTCGCTTGTTCTTGTTCATCAACGTTTAGCAACGCTTCATGGCCTAGCAGCAATGCCACAGCACCCTCACCAGGAACGGACTGGTTCTGGCGTTTGGCAGAAAAAAGCGCCCCGTTTGCATCAAGCATTTCTACGACATTTCCGTCAATTGACGACATCATTCCCAGGATCAGGGTCATGATTGGTCTGGCGGAGTCGCGATTGGCATCCAGAATGATTTCATCTAATTGCCTCAACGCCATGGCCTCGTGGCCAACCGGCACGATCTTGATCGACAAACACGAGTCCGACATATCCGACCAATAGCGCATTTTCAACCATGCCTTTAGAACTACAGCATCCAGGCTGTTCCAGTTGTTTGGGATGAGCCATAACACACTGAGCACGGGCTGCTTTTCCGGCTGATTCAAATAGCTGGAGAGCACATCACCAGCTTGATCAACAACACTCACGAGCAGGGCGATAGCCCGTTTTATATCGTCCCGAGCCTCCAAGAACCCAATGACATGCTTCTCGCCCTCGAACTCCTCGACAATCGTGCTGTGATCAAGATCTTTGACCTCAGCAAGAAAAACCGGAAACCCGTCGCTGTCTGTAAAAGATGAATTCGGAGGGGGACGCACACCATCTTTAATCGCCGCAAAAATGGACTCGCTATCACTACCCGCGGCAGTTAGAACAAAAGCATTGAGCAAACGAATCGAAAACAACCGCTCGGCTGCTGAAGTTTTTACTGCAGCAATAGTCAAGGGGTCCAGATCAGCAAGCGGTGCATCTTGTGGCACTTCCGCAACAGGCGGCGCTTTCAGGTGCTCGATGAATCCTTTGAGAAGAAAATACCCACCGACTATCGCCAATGGCAAGGCGCCCAGGAATAGAGCCAAGTCGAGACGACTTGGCTCGTAGTCGTTGGATTGCCACCAGCCGAGCACCAATGCCCAGAGGACAGCAACCGCAACCAGACTTCCGCCAACTATCTTGAATAAGCTAGGCCACATCTTTGAATTTCAGTTACCTAGTCGGTTGTTAAAGATTGGCTAGCAATCAGGATTGCACCACAGGCGGTCTTGTCGCCGTGCCTCGCTGCCGGGCGGCCATCAACGATTGCGGTTGCATCGCCGGTAACAATCGTAGTGACGCTCCCATGACCTTTTTTCGGACAAGTAACCTGATCACCGACCCGGGCAATTCCTTTGCCGCCGCAATCAGACGTTTCCGAGGCGGAGACAACAACTCCTCCATGGTCTGTTTTATCGCCCAGCAAAATAAATGGCTTCGTCATTTCTCACCCTGATGCCCAAAATATTCACTATTGATGACCTAACGTGCACGTGCCAATACGTCAGGCTTTCTCAGTTCGACATGCCCTAAATCGAGCATCTTCCAACGCCCCCCCCAAACGAAACCAACCTGTTCGGCAACTTCTCCATACAGTTGATAGCCACGCTTGGCCCATGGGTCTCGCTCTGAAATCACTACTTGACCGTTGCGCAAAAATGCCGAATCTGCAGCCAATCCATGCTGGTGATAACTTAAATTGGCAGCGGCTTGAGTGACGTGCCCACCTTGTGCGAACAACTGGGCCTGACGCTCTGGACTGCGATAACCTTCGATCAATACCATCTCGTAGCCGTGGCGTTCCTTCATCAACTTGAAAACCACCAATAGGCGTTGCACAAAATCTGGTTGCAGCAAAGACCAATTACGACTGGCATATACAGCATCCGGCCGGATCATCTCCACTTCTTTTGTGGCAAAAATCTCCGGGGGCAACGGCAGTGGCGGAACAATCTGTTCGCCGGCAAGCAATACTGCAATTTGTCTATCTTCTGACGCGCGAATTTCCGAATATTCAAAAATTGTAGGTCCGTGGATAATAAATGCCATACAACTTGGCGCAAGAACAACGACAGATGCCACAATCACCAGCATTGGACTCCGTGCAATGAAGGATCCGGCAAGAAAACACTTGGCTGACGCGCTACGTGCAGCTGAAGACACCCGTTCAAAAACCAGAGAACTACCGCTAACGATGCGGGTAACGCCCCCCAGGAAAACGCTAACCGCTCCACCATAGAGTCGCCCCCGCAACGCAGGAAAAACGACCAGCGATATGGCTGCCACCACCAGCAAGAAATAGGCAAATACGGTAACAAAAACCACAACAGATTCCCAAATGCAGCAGAGCGCCCATGCAGGAGAAAGCATGTCAACGTACTATTCTAATACAATCCAATGTTTAAAATTAAACGTTTTTCATGTTAACCGTATAATCTAGCCTGTAATTTACACATGCCTGCCAATTGCATATTCAATACGAAAATTTTGATGACACATCCATGAGCATTCTAAGAGACCTGGACCCGAATTACGGCAAAGCAAACGTTGGCGACCAACACGTGGCGAGTAGATGGAAGGCGGCAACATTGACAATAGGGGTTGCTAGCATCGCGTTTTTTGGTTGGACGGCAGGCCAGAATTTGGATGCAAAAATCCCTGACGGCACACCTCCGGCAGAAATAGCCGTCAAGCCAGGTATAGAAGCCCGCGTGGAGAGCGTAACCGCTCAAGCCGAGCCAAAAGCCGCGCTAATAGACGAATCGAAGACCGCTACGCCTTCTCAGGCCAGCAATTTGCCATTGTCAGACCTATTATCTTCGTCAATTTCTGGTGCCTCACACCAGAAAGACGGCAGCAAAGAATTGCAAAACGCAAAGATTACGGTGGCGAAACCTCAAAAACGCCCCCCCCAGAAAAGTCGGAAAATCGATAGACCACAATCCAGAACGAACAAATCACTTGTCGACAGAGATGTCGCAATTATTCGCAGCCTGGTGAAATAATCTAAGAGGCTGTTTACATTCAATCGGATGTCGTAAACTGGGGCATGAGAAAGAGATACCCGAGTGACATCGGCAAGGAATCGTTCGAAAAGATCAGGCCGTTGCTGGAAAGCGTGCGCAAGCAGCCCAAACCGCGAACGGTTGATTTATATGAGGTGTTCTGTGGCGTGCTGTATTTGCTGAAAAGCGGCTGCCAGTGGCGGATGTTGCCAAGCGAGTATCCAAAATGGCGAACGATACATGCCTACTTCGCCAAGTGGAGCGGGCTTTAAAAAAATGTGGTTGGCGAGGTTCGTACAAGACAGGGGCGCAAGTCCTTGACGAGCTTTTTAATCGTCGACGCACAGAGCGCCAAGAACACCGATAGTGCCAGAGAGAAAGGCTACGATGCGGGCGAGAAAGTATCGAGGATCAAGCGCCACATTGCCGTCGATACGCAGGGCTTGCCCCACGCCGTTGCCGTTACAACAGCCGAAGTGACCGACCGCAAGGGCGCATTGCTTGCCCTCGGCCGTTGCGTTGCTGGTTTACAAGACGTTCAGCGCGTCTTGGCCGACGGAGAGTATGTCGGTCAGCCCTTTGCCCATGCCGTTGCAGAACTGCTCGGCGCCGAAGGTTCAAGTCGCCAAACGCAGTGAGCTACACACCTTTGCCGCCATGTCCCAACGCTGGGTGGCTGAGCGATCCTTCGCCTGGATTGAGAAATGCCGCCGTCTGTGGAAAAACTGCGAGCGCCAGCTCACCACCAGCCTACAGTTCATCCACCTCGCCTTCCTCTCGCTATTACTCAGAAGATCGCGAACAGATTCTTAGAGTATTGCAACCGCTTTTGGTTATTCCCACTCGATCGTGGCCGGCGGTTTGCCGCTCACGTCGTAGACGACCCGGTTCAGGCCACGAACTTCGTTAATGATCCGGTTTGAAACACGACCGAGCAATTCGTAGGGCAGATGCGCCCAGTGGGCGGTCATGAAATCACTGGTCACGACGGCGCGCAGCGCAACCACGTTTTCGTAAGTGCGGCCATCGCCCATCACGCCGACACTCTTGACCGGCAGGAAGACGGCAAAGGCCTGGCTGGTGAGGTCGTACCAGGTTTTGCCGATGTCGGCAGTGGAACAGGCGCCCGCAGCCACATCACGCTCGGTTGCTACGGTCGACCGTAATTCTTCGATAAAAATGGCATCGGCCCGTTGCAGGAGGTGGGCCGAATGCAGCTTGACCTCGCCAAGAATGCGCACCCCCAGGCCCGGCCCCGGAAATGGGTGGCGATAGACCATCTCGCGTGGCAAGCCAAGCGCAACGCCGAGTTCGCGAACTTCGTCCTTGAACAGTTCGCGTAATGGCTCAAGCAACTTGAGATGCATGTCTTCCGGCAGGCCACCGACGTTGTGGTGGCTCTTGATGGTATGTGCCCCCTTCTTGTTCTTGCCGGCCGATTCGATCACGTCAGGGTAGATGGTGCCCTGGGCCAGCCACTTGGCAGAAACCAGTTTTTTCGATTCCGCCTGGAAAACTTCGACAAATTCCTTGCCGATAATCTTGCGCTTTTGCTCCGGGTCCGAGACGCCGGCCAGCTTGCCCATGAAGTCGTCGACCGCATCGACGCGGATAACCTTGACACCAAGATTGCGGGCGAACATGTCCATGACCATGTCGCCTTCGTTGAGACGCAGCAAGCCGTGATCGACGAAAACGCAGGTCAGCTGGTCGCCAATGGCACGATGGATCAGCGCTGCGGCGACGCTCGAATCGACACCACCGGACAGACCGAGGATAACGTCATCGGTACCGACCTGGGCGCGAATCGAAGCCACGGCTTCGGCGATGTAATCGCCCATGACCCAGTCGGTGCCGCAGCCGCAGATGCCATGCACGAAGCGTTCAAGAATGGCGCGCCCCTGCAGCGTATGCGTCACTTCCGGGTGGAACTGGACGGCGTAGAACTTGCGATCCTCATCGGCCATCGCGGCGATCGGGCAGGACGGTGTCGATGCCATTTTCTTGAAACCGGCAGGCAGTTCCATGACGGAATCGCCGTGGCTCATCCAGACCTTGAGCATGCCGTGGCCTTCGGAAGTCGTGAAGTCGGCGATGTCATTGAGCAGGGCCGTATGGCCGTGGGCACGGACTTCGGAGTAGCCAAACTCACGGGCTTTGCCTGCCGCCTCAGCCGTCATCACCTTGCCACCGAGCTGCTGGGCCATGGTCTGCATGCCGTAGCAAATACCCAGCACTGGAACGCCTAGCTGAAAAACCATTTCCGGAGCACGTGGCGTATCGCCTTCGGTCACCGAACTCGGGCCACCGGACAGAATGATGCCTTGGGCGCCGTAGCTACGGATGAATTCGTCGGATACATCGTAAGGATGAATTTCGCAGAAGACCTTGGCTTCGCGCACGCGGCGGGCGATCAACTGGGTGACCTGAGAACCGAAATCGAGGATGAGGATTTTCTGGTGAGCCATTTTCAAAACCTTGAATAAAAAGGGCGGCTCCCGGAGCCGCCCTCAGTAACACGGAAAAGATCAGTCGAGATGGTAGTTCGGCGCTTCCTTGGTGATCTGCACGTCGTGAACGTGAGACTCGCGGATACCGGCCGAAGTGATTTCAACGAAACAGGCGTTGTCGTGCATATGGGCAATCGTCGGGCTGCCGAGGTAACCCATCGATGAGCGCAGGCCGCCCATCAACTGGTGAATCACGGCAAGCACGGAACCCTTGTAGGGAACGCGACCTTCGATGCCTTCCGGCACGAATTTGTCGACATTGGATGTGGTTTCCTGGAAGTAGCGATCGGATGAACCGGCCTGCATGGCGCCCAGTGAACCCATGCCACGGTAAGACTTGTAGGAACGCCCCTGGAACAGTTCGACTTCGCCCGGCGCCTCTTCGGTGCCGGCAAACAGGCCGCCAAGCATGACCGTATCGGCTCCCGCTGCAATTGCCTTGGCGATGTCGCCGGAGTAGCGAATGCCGCCGTCGGCAATCATCGGCACGCCCGTACCTTTCAGCGAATCGGAGACGTTCTGGATGGCGGTGATTTGCGGCACGCCGACACCGGCAACGATACGCGTCGTACAGATGGAACCGGGACCGATACCGACCTTGACACCGTCGGCGCCCATGTCAACCAAGGCACGTGCGGCATCGGCAGTTGCGATGTTGCCGCCGATCACTTCGATCTGCGGGAAGTTCTTCTTGACCCACTGGACACGGTCAAGAACGCCTTGCGAGTGGCCATGGGCGGTATCGACCACGATTACGTCGACACCGGCTTCGGCCAGCAACTCGACACGTTCTTCGGTGCCGGCACCAACGCCAACCGCCGCACCGGCACGCAGGCGACCGGAAGAATCCTTGTTGGCCAGCGGATGTTCGGTCGATTTCAGAATATCCTTGACGGTGATCAGGCCACGCATATGCCACTCATCGTCGATAACCAGCACGCGCTCCAGGCGATGCTTGCGGATCAGTTCCTTGGCATCCTCGACGCTGGCGCCTTCCCGGACGGTAACCAGGCGTTTGCGCGGCGTCATGATGGCCTTGACCGGCTGATCGAGATTGGTCTCGAAACGCATGTCGCGATTGGTAACGATGCCAACGACCTTGCCCGCACGATCAATTACCGGCAAACCGGAAATCCGGTATTGGCGGGTGATCTCGATCACATCGCGGACCGTCATGGTCGGCGAAACGGTAATCGGGTCCTTGAGGATGCCGGACTCAAAACGCTTCACCTTGGCCACTTCGGCAGCTTGGGCCTTGGGTGACAAATTCTTGTGAACGATACCGATACCGCCCTCCTGTGCCATCGCAATGGCGAGACGACCTTCCGTCACGGTATCCATGGCAGCGGAAAGCAGAGGCAGGTTGAGGGTAATGTTGCGGGTCAGCCGGGTGGCCAGGCTAACGTCGCGGGGGAGAATCTGGGAGTGTGCGGGGACGAGCAGAACGTCGTCGAAAGTCAGGGCTTTTTGCAGCAGTCGCATGGCCTTTAGCCTTTAATCCAAGGTCACAAAATCGTATTATACAGAAAAGCCAAGGAAACCCAGATGACCTCGAAATCCGCTTTCATTTTTGCCTTGTTTTTCCCGTTGACCGTGGGATCACTTCCCAGTCACGCGGAAACCTACCAATGGAAGGACATCAACGGTCAGACTGTGGTTTCCGACATCCCTCCCCCGGCCACGGCCAAGGAGCGGCGCTCCATCGGTGGCGCCAAGCCGGCGCTCGTTTCAGAGGTGATCCCCGAAAAAGACCCTGACGCACCCAAGTCTGCCGAGCCCCCCAAAACCATCGCGGAAAAAAATCTGGAATTCAAAAAGCGGCAGCAGGAAGCCAGGGAAAAAGCCGAAAAACGGGCCAAGGAACAGGCTGCCGAAAAGGAAAAAGGCGAAAGTTGCGAACGCGCCAGGCGCAACCTCGCTGCACTTGAGTCCAGCCAGCCGATCAACACCATTGGCGACAATGGCGAGCGCAACGCAATGGATGCCTCTCAGCGTGCGCAGGAAATCGAGCGGGCCAGAAAATTCCTGGCCGACACCTGCAAATAAGCAGGAAGTCCGGACTCAGCCCTCGGCGTCGGCATCCCCTGCGCCTTTTTTCATGACCTTTCCTTCAGCGGCTCGCTGCTTTCGAACCTCCTTGGGATCGGCGATCAGCGGCCGGTAAATTTCAACACGATCCAGATTGCGCAGGACGGAATCCGGCTTGGAAAGCTTGTTCCAGATGCCGAATTTGTTCTTTTTCAGGTCGATTTCGGGGTGTTTCTCGAGTAGCCCGGACGCCTCAAGCGCCTGTTGCAGCGTTGCCCCTTCATTCACTTTGATGCGGACCAACTCCTGCTTGCCTGACAAGGCATAGCAAACTTCGACACTCAACATTTCAGCCATGGCTGACTCCATAAACCTGCGCAGCACGGCGCACGAAGGCATCGACGAACGTATTGGCAATATGACTGAATACCGGGCCGATCACCTTCTCGAACAATTTGCTGGAAAACTCGTAGTGCAACTGGAATTCAATCTTGCAGGCATTTTCTGCCAGAAACTTGAAATGCCATGACCCCTCAAGATGGCGGAACGGACCATCAACCAGGCGAATTTTCATCAGCCGGGGAAATTCCTTGTCGTTTTCCGTTGTAAAGCTGGACTTAACCGAATGGTAATTTATGTGCAGCGTAGCGACTGTTTTCGCCGCATCCCGATACTTCACCTCGGTATGACTGCACCAGGGCAGGAAGGCGGGGTAATCCTCGCAGCGGTCCACCAGTTCGAACATGCGTTCGGCAGATTGCTCGATCAAGACGGTCTTTTCAACAAGGGCCATGCAGCGGCAGTATTCCTGTTTCCTGTAGAATCGCGATTTTAAAGGAACAGCCGGCAGCATGAGCATCACGGTCAACAAAAAAGCCTTTCACGACTATTTTGTCGAAGACAAATATGAGGCAGGTATTGTCCTCGAAGGTTGGGAGGTCAAGGCCATTCGCGCCGGCCGAATGAACATCAAGGAATCCTACGTCATCATCAAGGGTGGAGAGATCTACCTGATCGGGATGCACATCAGTCCGCTCGCGACGGCCTCCACCCACAACCAGCATGACCCGATACGCACGCGAAAGCTGCTCCTGCACGCCAACGAAATCGGCAAGCTGATCGGCAAGGTCGAGCGTGCCGGCTATACACTTGTGCCCATCGACCTGCACTTCGTGCGGGGCCGTATCAAGCTTGAGATCGGACTGGCCAAAGGCAAGAAACAGCACGACAAACGCGCCGATGCACTGGACAAGGATTCGAAGCGGGAAGCCCAGCGCGCCATGAAGGAGCGCCTTCACTAAAGCCAGCCGGCTGTCTCCGTATCATTTTTGATCGTCGCATTGCCATACTCACGAATGACTATGTCGTTTAGTAACCCTGATTGTGGCCCTTTGGAATATCCTTGTGATAACCATGAAAACGATACGAATTGTTCTCGCGGACGACCAATTGCTGATTCGGGCCGGTATCCGCGCCATTATCGACACGCTTCCCGGATATTCGATCGAGGCTGAGTGCGCTGATGGTCATGAAACCATTGCCGCAATTCGCAATCGCCAACCCGACGTTGTCCTGCTCGACATCGCCATGCCTGGCCCATCTGGCATTGAGGTGGCGCGTACCATTCGCCAGTTCGACCAGGAAACCAAAATTCTCGTGCTGTCCAGCATTGACCGCCAGGAAATTGTCGAGCAGGCGCTTGCTGCAGGGGTCAATGGTTATTTGCTCAAGGACTTCGTTCTTGCCGAGCTAGTGCAGGCTTTAGCCATGGTGCTCGACGGGGGAAGTTTCCTGTCGCCAAAACTCAGTGCAATGAACTTGCGCTCGGAGACCGAATCCGACTCAGGCCAGGTATCTCGATTGACCACGCGGCAAACCGAAATTCTCCGCCACGTGGCATCAGGCAGAACCACCAAGGAAATTGCCCGCGAACTGGGCATCAGCCCAAAAACAGTTGAGTTCCACCGCAGCCGCTTGATGGAAAAAATTGGTGTCCACGACGTCACCGGCCTTACCCGCTTTGCCCTTCACACGGGCATCGTCAGTTGCCCCTGAACGGATAGCGAATCAGCCTTCCCTGTCGCCCAGGATGTCGGCCAGTTCGGTTGCCATGCACTGTATGCACAGGATTAACGGGGCCGAAATTGACGGCCAGTTGGGCGCTGACTTGCCGCTCGGGGCTTCGTGCAGATGCTCGCGAACAAGTTCCTCGAGCTGACGCGCCTGATCGAGACAACGATTACCGGAGAACAGGACGCAACTGCTTCGAATATCGTGGAGGACGTCTTTCAGTGCAGGCAAATCACCGTGCTCTGCCGCCTGTTCCAGTCTCACACAAAGATTGGGGGCGCCCTCCAGGAACAGGCGTATCAGCCGTTCTGCCGCTGCCTGATTTCGCCCCAGATTAACCAGCAAATACTCCAGATTGCAAAAGTCGCTACGCTTCCGATTGATACTGCTCTCAGACATTACCGAATACCTTGGCTTATTTGTATTATTCGGTCATAGCTTATGCTGGCAGGAAATGGCAGGGAACCCGGTGTTACCCTAGGGCAGCCGCCCAGAAAAGAGAAAAGCCCGAAAAGCAGAAGCTTTCGGGCTTGACGGTAGTTGGCGGAGTGGACGGGACTCGAACCCGCGACCCCCGGCGTGACAGGCCGGTATTCTAACCAACTGAACTACCACTCCGCATCATGGCACCCGATTTTGGCGGGCTGCAACGAGCGGCGAATAATAGCATGGGGCTATGGTTCCGGGTGCCGGGCTGCGACTACAATTTGACGTTTTCAGCCATGCAACGGAAACGATGACCGATACCGGTACGCTCAACCTCTGCTGGTCACAGGCCATGGTCGCCGGTTTCGTCGCGGCAGGTGCCAGCGATGCAGTCATTTCCCCCGGCTCGCGCTCGACGCCGCTGGCGCTCGCCATGTTGCGCCAGCCCCGGTTGCGCTGCCACGTTGCGGTCGACGAGCGAAGCGCGGCTTTTTTGGCGCTCGGCATTGCCAAGGCCAGCCGGCGGCCGGTGCTGGTGCTGGCCACCTCGGGAACGGCGCCGGCCAACTGGCTGCCGGCGGTCATCGAGGCCAGCCAGTCTGGCGTTCCGCTGCTCCTGATGTCGGCTGATCGTCCGCCTGAACTTCAGGGATGTGGAGCAAATCAGACCGTCGACCAGATTGGACTCTTCGGCGCGCACGTCCGCGCCAGTCATGCCCTTGGCACGCCGCATGACGGATTTGATCCCGCTTACTTGCACCGCTTCGCTGCCCGCGCCTACGAGCAGGCTACCTGGCCCCACCCCGGCCCGGTCCATATCAACCAGCCCTTCCGTGAGCCACTGCTTCCTTTGGCGGACACCATCGAGGTGGCAGTTCCGGATTCCCTCTGCGTTGCCCCACCGGCGCTCCAGCCGGCCCTGAAGGCCATTCACGACTTCGCCGACCGCATCAGCGGACGTCCCGGCATCATTGTCTGCGGTGAAATGCCGGCAAGTCGCGAGAACAACAACGCCATTGCCGCCCTGGCCGAACGGCTCGCTGCCCCGATCCTTGCCGAACCATTGTCCGGCCTGCGCTACGGGGATCATGATCGCTCGCATCTGTGCGTTCGTTACAACCACTGGCTCGCCGATCAGCGCTTTGTTGAACAGCATCATCCGGAATGGGTGCTGCGCTTCGGTGCCTTTCCGGTCACCCGCAACCTGCAAAGCTACGTGGGTGGAATCCGGCAGAACCATGCCGTGGTCGAGCCATGGCCACGCTGGAGCGATCCTGCGCATCGGCTGACCCATCTGTTCCGTGCCGAGCCTGCCAAGGTCTGCTCTGCGTTGCTGGCGGAATCGCTCGTTTCCGCATCCGAGGGCTGGAGACAGGATTTCGCCGAGCAGGAAGCCGTGGCTGCGGAGGTGGCTGAAGCCGGCCACATTGGCATCATGCTCGAGGAAACCCCGGATGCCACGCCGTTCTTCATCGGCAACTCGCTGGCCATTCGCCAACTGGACAGTCTGTCGGGCAGTGGCGAAAAAGCCATCCACTTTTATGGCAATCGCGGCGCCAGCGGTATTGATGGCAACATCTCGACGGCGATGGGGATTGCTGCGGTTCATGGCAGCGTCGTCGCCCTGCTCGGCGACCTGACTACCCAGCATGACCTTGGCGGACTGGCGCTGGCCCAGGGTCGAAATGCCGTGATTGTTACGGTCAACAACGCGGGGGGCGGCATTTTCGACCACCTGCCCCAACACCAACTGCCCGAATTCGAGCGCGGCTGGCGCACCCCGCAGCAAATCAGCTTCGCGCATGCGGCGCGCACTTTCGGTCTCGGCTTCGGCCGCGCCGACTCGCTTGACACATTCAGAAAGGCGCTGCGCGCGGCGCTCGCCGCCGGCGGCCCGCATCTGATCGAACTGCAGATGCCTTGAGGCCTTGCGGTAAAATCAGCCCCCATGAATTCGTCGATCAACACCACCGACCCGAGCAGCGCCTCGCCCCTGGGCAAGGCCACGGAATACCAGAGCCACTACGCACCCGACTTGCTCTACCCCATTCAGCGCCAGCTCAAGCGCAGCGAACTGGGCATTGCCGATGACGCCCTGCCCTTTGTCGGCGAGGATTTGTGGAATGCCTACGAATTGTCGTGGCTCAACCCGAAAGGCAAGCCGGTGGTGGCCATCGGTACCTTCCGCGTGCCGGCCGACAGCCCGAACCTGATCGAATCCAAGTCTTTCAAGCTCTATCTGAATTCTTTCAACCAAAGCACTTTCACCGATGTTGAAGCCGTCACGAAAACGCTAGCACGCGACCTCTCGGCCGCCGCCGGCAAGCCGCTCGGCGTTGCGCTCGAACCGCTCGCCGAGCGCCCGCAAGCGGTGATCGGCATCCCGGAAGGCATCTGCCTCGACGATCTGGACATTGCCTGCGACCGCTACCAGCCGGCCCCCGAGTTGCTGACTACGCAAGCCGGCGAAGTCGTCGAAGAAACGCTGTTCTCCCACCTGCTCAAATCGAACTGCCTGGTCACCGGCCAGCCGGACTGGGCGATGGTCGTCATCCGCTACCGTGGTCGTCGCATCGACCGGCCCGGGCTGCTGCGCTACATCGTTTCCTTCCGCAACCACAACGAATTCCACGAACAGTGCGTCGAGCGGATTTTCACCGACATCCGGAAGCATTGCGGACCCGAGGCGCTGGCTGTGCACGCCCGCTACACGCGGCGTGGCGGCCTCGACATCAACCCCTTCCGCAGCAGCGGCGATTGCTACGGTCGACCGGAAAATATGCGCGAAATCCGACAGTAATTTTCGCCTGCCAACGAACAACAAAAACGACAAACCCATGGTTAAAGAAGCCGCGCCCGACCTTTCCAAACACACGCCGATGATGCGCCAATATCTGGCGCTCAAGGCCAGCCATCCGAACACGCTGCTGTTCTACCGGATGGGCGATTTCTACGAGCTTTTCCATGAAGACGCGGAAAAGGCGGCGCGCCTGCTCGACATCACGCTGACCACGCGCGGCCAGTCGGCCGGCGTACCGATCAAGATGTGCGGCATCCCCTTCCATTCGCTCGAGCCCTACCTCGCCCGTCTGGTCAAGCTTGGCGAATCGGCGGTGATCTGTGAGCAGATCGGCGATCCGGCCACCAGCAAGGGGCCGGTCGAACGGGCGGTAGCACGTATCGTGACGCCAGGCACGCTGACCGACGCGGCGCTCATCGACGACAAGCAGGACATCTGGCTGCTCGCTGTCACCACGCTGCGCAATACCGCCGGCTTGGCCCGGCTCAACCTGGCCAGCGGCGAATTCGTGCTGCTCGAAGTGCCGGCCGAGCAGATTCCGGCTGCTCTGGAGCGTATCCGCCCGGCCGAAATCCTTTACCCGGAAAGCTGGACGCCCAATTTCGGCCTCGATGTCGCCCGCACCCGCCAGCCGGACTGGTATTTTGAATTCGACTCGGCCCGTCGCCTGCTCTGCGATCAGTTTGAAGTCGCCTCGCTGGCCGGGTTCGGGGCCGAAGGTCTGAAGCCGGCCATCGCCGCCGCCGGCGCCCTGCTCCAATACGCGCAGGCGACGCAGGCCGGAAAATTGACCCATTTACGCGGCTTGACCGTGGAAATCGAAGGCGCCTACCTCGGTCTCGATCTGGCTACCCGACGCAATCTGGAATTGACCGAAACCCTGCGCGGCCAGCCGTCGCCGACGCTGTTCTCGCTGCTCGACAACTGCGTGACCAGCATGGGTTCGCGCCTGCTCCGTCACACCCTGCATCACCCGCTGCGCGAACGCGATCTGCCGGCTGCTCGCCACGGTGCCGTCGAATTCCTGCTCGACGATTACGGCCGCATTGCCGGCGAAATCCGCCGCGGTCTGCGCGGCATTGCCGACATCGAACGCATCGCCGGTCGTATCGCCCTGCGCAACGCCCGGCCGCGCGATCTGGCCAGCCTGCGCGAATCGCTGGCCCGGCTCGATGCTCTGCGTGCCCCGCTGGCTGGCGCTGTCTCTCCCTTGGTTGGGCAGTTATTTGGCGATCTCGATACACCGTACGCCACGCTCGACTTGCTGGTCCGTTCCATCGGCAGCGAACCGTCCGCACAGATTCGCGACGGTGGCGTCATTGCCCCGGGTTTCGATGCCGACCTCGACGAATACCGCTCGCTCAACGACAACTGCGGCGCCTACCTCGTCGACATGGAAGCGCGCGAGCGCGAGCGCACTGGTATCAGCAGCCTCAAGGTCGAGTACAACAAGGTGCATGGCTTCTACATCGAAGTCACGCACGCCAACACCGAGAAAATCCCCGAAGACTACCGCCGCCGGCAAACGCTCAAGAACGCCGAGCGCTACATCACGCCGGAACTCAAGGCTTTCGAGGACAAGGCACTGTCCGCTCAGGAGCGTGCGCTGGCCCGCGAGAAGCTGCTCTACGAAGCCATTCTCGACGATCTGCAAGCGGTCATTCCGACCCTGCAAATCATCGCCCGCGCCGTCGCCCATCTCGACCTGCTGGCCGGCTTCGCCGAAACGGCGCTCAAGCGCAACTGGTGCAAGCCCGAATTTGCCGCAGAAATCGGGTTGACCGTGGAAGGTGGCCGTCACCCAGTGGTCGAGGGCGAACTGGCCAACAACGCCGAAACCTTCATCGCCAACGACTGCCTGCTCGCCGAAAACCGCCGTCTGCTGCTCATCACCGGCCCGAACATGGGCGGTAAATCGACCTACATGCGGCAAGTTGCGCTGATCGCCCTGCTCGCCCACATTGGCTGCTACACGCCGGCCGACCGCTGCGTGCTCGGTCCGCTCGACCGCATCTTCACCCGCATCGGGGCTTCCGACGACCTGGCTTCCGGCCGGTCGACCTTCATGGTCGAAATGACCGAAGCCGCCGCCATCCTGCATCACGCCACGGCCAACAGCCTCGTCCTGATGGACGAAATCGGCCGCGGCACCTCGACCTTCGACGGCATGGCGCTGGCCTTCGCCATCCTGCGTCACCTGATCGACAAGAACCGCTGCCTGACGCTGTTCGCCACGCACTATTTCGAGATGACCCGGTTGTCGCACGAATACACCGAACTGGCCAACGTCCATCTCGGCGCCGTCGAACACAACGACCGCATCGTCTTCATGCACGCCGTCGAGGAAGGCCCGGCCAACCAGAGCTACGGGATCCAGGTCGCCGCACTGGCCGGCATCCCGGCCGCCGTCGTCCGCGCCGCCCGCAAGCAACTCCGTGAATTCGAGCAACGCGCCACGGTCGATCCGCTGCAACCCGACCTCTTCGCCCAGGACTTTTCGCCCGAAGCGCCCGAGCCAGCCGAACCGGAACCGCACCCGGCCCTCGATCACCTCGCCGCCATCGATCCGGACGCACTGACGCCGCGCGAAGCGCTCGACGCGCTCTATGCGCTGAAGGGTTTGCTCCGTTGAGCGGCAAAGAAGTGATTCCCACGGTCAACCGGAAATTTTGGCCAAAATTGAAATGGGCGCTGCTCTTCGTCGGCGCGATCACCCAGGCCCACGCCGACGTCTGGCGCTTCGCCGTCATCGGCGACAC